>BNJT01001612.1_pt1 | contig 104533 bp, 87 predicted proteins | sample 8540491 | NCBI WGS metagenome assembly BNJT01 (sample SAMD00202455, study PRJDB9452) | human saliva metagenome | host: Homo sapiens
GATCGACAGCAAAGGAGCACATGCAAAAGGCGGTGATCATTTAGGTGCTGTCACTTTGTCGCCTCTCTGTCGCTAGCCGAAAGCTTCGCAAACTGGCATGCTCTTTTGTGCTGTAAACCACGCTTTTTATGGCGCCATTTGAAATTTTACGTACGTTGATGTTTTGGCCAGCATTGGCTCCATCTATATCGTTAGAACTCTGATATGCGCTGCAGCGTCCCTTGCTGCTGGTGTCTGGGTTTTAACGATCATCGCTCATGTTGCGTCACCACTTTGCATTAGCTCGCGAGCGCGCTGATTTTGCATCGCACGCTGGCTGCTGATCTCATGCCCGCCGACAATGTTTGCAGCTGACTAAAGTCATCTAGGCTATTTTGCAGCTCTACGTAATTCTCATCCCATGCCACGAAGTTTCGTTATTTTCGTGTAGAGTGATTGAACTTTTCGCTTATGGCTGTACTTCGTTGCTTGCCAGCGCGCCTGCAAATACATGCAACGGCAAGCTAAAAGTAGAAATTTTGTCCTCATTTTTCCTCGGTATAGATATTCGAGTCGGTGGTGGTTTTAACGAGTGTGACGACGATAGTTAAACTTTGCATTTTATCGATCGAATTACTGTCATTTCCTAAAACATGGCTTCAAACATCTCGTCTAGTACTCACCTTCTCTCAAAGTGGCTTTGTTATGCTTGCAAGTGCCTTCCTTTATCGCGGCATTTGAATTCATATGCGTACTTCTCGCTCCTCTTCATTTCTAGCCTAAAAATGCTCTTTGTCAAAGCCTCACTCGCTTACTCTTTGCAGCTTAAAAATCGGCGGGTTCTGAGCTTAGCATGATCTCGTCAGTATCTTGTGTCTCTGAGATAGCTCTCAAGCTCTAAAACTACGCTCGTATCATTTTTGCTGGTATTTCTGATAAGCGCCATCCAAATGGCGTCAAATTGAACGTGCAAGATCGCTGTTTATTTTAGGATACAGGCTTTTTATTTGAGCTAGAAACCAGAGCCTAATTATCTCTCTTTGTCTTGCCTCGTCACTTGGGCAGAGCCGTCAAATACAGCTAGGATGAGTGTCGGCCTTCATTTGTGGCAGAGATCGAGGTAGCGGCGCCGATTTGCTCGATCTTTTCCAGCATCTTTCTCTGATCGCCCGCGGGTGTGTCTGCTCATGCGAACTAGATGTGAGCCGATTTTTGTGAATACTTTCTTCTATCCTATCTCTAGTCGTGCCAGCCTGCGTCGCTGACGATCGCGCGCTCATAAAGCCAGGCGGGTTTAAAATGGAGCTTTTTGCCAACATTTGGCTTACCTGCTCTGCTAGATCTGAAAGCCATGCTCATGAGCCCTCTTCTTTTGCTCGCTAAGAGTGGTTGGCTATGCGCTCTAGTTTTTCACTATGCAGCATATCTTTGGTCTGTCTCCCAGCAATGGGTAGGCAGTGATCATCATCCAGCATAGTCGAAGTCATAGTCTCGACAAAAGCAAGAGTTTTGAATTCCACTTCGCCTCTTATCCCGCCTACAATTTATCTAGATCACCTCTTGCATTTGGCGGGTCAAGTCTAGCAGCGATCCTACCTTTGAAGTGATGAGCCCGCTGTGCATCGCCTCGGCCTTGGCTGGTCCATTTGCCATTTAAAAATGCTCATCGCTTGCTAAACTCACCGCGTACTGCCAGCCTAGCACCAGCTCGCATTAGCTCATTTCGTAATCTTCTCGCTCACCATCACGCCGCCATGAGTTTGAAGACTCGACGATATCCTCACCAGTAAAACTTGCTGGGCCTTTCTAAAATATCTGTAACGATACAGCTTCAGTCTAGTACTCATCATCAATGGAGTCAAATTTTGGCGCTGGTTTATGCGATCTTGGCCTCATTTGAAAGTTTAAGCTAGTTTCGTGAAAGATGTAAGCCAGGGCGTCCTCGTCCAAGCCTAAATATACGATAGAAACTGGAGCCGATGCCATAAGCTGTGCCAAGGCTGCGATAGTTTCCACCCATAAAAAGTCATTTTACGACGACAAACGGTTGCATCATTGCCGCTTTTAGTGCCGCATGATTTATCTGAAATTCTTCACGTAAGCTTTTCAAAGCGCGATCTTAGCAAAACTCCATCAAGTGGCTTTTGTTTTGGCTCTACCGCCATTTTCGTATGCGCTCGAGTCACGATGTTTTAGATATTGATCCATCATTTGCTTCTGATTTTGGTAAAAACTGCGCTGATCTCAAAGGCGTTGGCAGAAGCGGTGTCAGTATTTTGAATTGTAGCCAGTTTATAAAGCATATAAGAGATCGCCTCGTGTCTCCAGCCCTCTTTTGCCGATAAGCGGTGCCCGCATCAGCGCCGTCAAGCTCGGACAGTGGCGTCTCTACGTAAATTGCACTTAACGCTCTATCCATCATATCTCCGAAAGCGGCTCGCTTTAAAAAGATGTCATGCGCCCTTCTTTTATCTCTGGCAAGATCGCATCAAAGTCGAGTCCACAACCTTCTCTCTCTCTTTTGGCAAAATCGAGTGCAGCGCTCTTCATCTGTATGGTTAAGTGCTCGATGATTGTGTATCTCGGATATAGGAGCCTCTTTGCTAGCTTGCGGCTCTTTTGCCTCTAGTTCTCTACTGTTCTTTAGGCTCTTTGCGCCCTCTCGGCTCCATCAAGCCTATGACATATCCTGGCTCTTCTTTAGCCTCTTTTCGTCACTTTTCAGCCACAGCATCTTTCGCAAGAGCTGAGTTTTCTCGCTCACTTGCTTTTCATTTTATGCTCTTTTGTGACTGGAACTTAGCCTCTCAGCGCTTCTCATCTTTTGTGCTTTTTAAATTTCTCTTTCTATCAGACTGATCGTGCTTTTTGCCTGCTTTTTCTCTTCTTTTACAGGCTCGTTTTCATCACTTTTTAGTAAAATTCTATCACTGCTTCTATCTGCTATTTATCATTTTTGGCCTGCTTGGCTGATTTTCAGTGCGTCTATTATCGCTGTTTTTAAAAATCCTAAAAACCACTGCTTGGATGTTGTAAAACCTTGATATCAAGTGGAGTTACTGAGCAGTTAAGCTGCTCGGCTGCCTGAAATGCCTCTTGAGGTATTTGCTTCTATTCTCATTAGGCCTTTACCTCCTGCGGCTTTTTATGTTTTTCAGTTTATCAAAAACTTGTGAATGACCGAACAAACGTTGTTTATAAACCAGTGAAAGTGTAAGACCTGCTGGGAATGTCACAAGAAAAATGATAAAAATTACACAGCAAGAATTTCCATAACCTTTTCTTGCATAGGATCGAGTAAATGTCGTGGCGTAAGCTTTTTGTTGTAAAAACATCGTGATACCCATTAGTATAGGTAGCACAAAGAATGGATCCATGATAGATAGGTCATGTATCCAAAGTATCCACGGCGCGCCTTTCTAGCTCCGATCGCATTTAGTAAAACGCGGTAGATCGCGAAAAATACTGGGAGTTTGAAGCAATATCGGCAAGCAGCCACCCATTGGGTTTTGCACCATGCTTTTTATAAAGCTCCATCATATGAACTTGCAGTTTTTGTTTGTCATCACCGTACTTTGCCTGAAGCTCTTTCACCTTTGACAGCTCTTTTAGCTTATTCATAGATAGCATGCCCTTATACGTAAGCGGAGAATAAAACTATCCTTATAACTAGCGTTAGTACGACTATCGCCCAGCTGATTGTAATATAGTTATACAAGAAAATTCAAAAATGCAAACATCGGCTTTGCGATAAATGTAAACCAGCCAGACTCGATAACGTCGTTTTAGTCTCCTCATCCATCGAGGCTTAAAATTTTAGCACTCTTTTGGTCCGATATAGCCGCCTATTTTAGGGTTTTCGTTTTGCTTTTACAAAGAGGATAGGATATTTGCGTCCCTATCTACTACAACTTCAAATGACTCATCAAAATGAGTAAAAAGCGTCGTGTAGTATCTATCAGAAGCCGCAGCTATCGGTGTTCGCGTAGTTTTTAACCTCTTTGCGTCGCCGTCTTTCTATGATATTTGGGCTATCATCTACGTTTCTAAACGCATAGCGCCGTGTACAGTATAGCTATCTACTTCGATACTATGGTCTAAAGCCGGCGTCATGAAAATAATCAACACTGCTTACAGATTCTTCACTTCATAGCGACCATTTTGGGTAGAATTGATATAAAACTGTAACGCCATTTAAATTTTGAGTAAGTTTTATCGTGCCTCGCTACTAACGTCTAGTTCGCTTTAGCGTCACTCTACAAGCGACCTTAAAAGCATCGCCATTTAACATGCTATCGTTAAATCTATCTCAAGTGGTAAACGGACACGTGTAACAAGCTCGATCTTGTTGTCATCTTTAGTTTTATACTTCTCTTCAGTTAAAACGGTAGAAACTCTTCCTAGTTTACTCTATCTTTGCTTCGTAGCTTTGACCTTTGATGGTGGCTATTATCTCATTTGAAGCTAAGTCATTTTTGCTGATGGAGCATTTTTGGTTTGTGTTTCCGGCGCTTTGCTTTGATCCATTGTTTGAGACATTGTGGTTTTGGTTTTGTTCTAGCGGCACTCTTTTTGGCATAAAGTCATATCTATGAAAAATACAATAGACAAAAGTGCTGCAAAGAGCAGTCTTTTGCATAGACAACTGTTCCATTTTAATCCTTTAATTTATCTAATGCTTTTACGACATGTAAAGTTTACTATTTTTGACAAGGGATAAACCAGAAAGTTACATTTTTGGTATCGCTGAAATATAAAACATGAGTTACGTTGCGGATGATTGGGTGGTTGATACCGCCTTTGAAAGTTGATTGCATCTTAAAATTCGCATAAAATGTTGCAGCAGAGAAAAAGCTATTTGTTTGAAATTCAAATGGCGTATTGTGAGCGAAAGTCCGGATAGTAGCAGCAGCTTTTTGGCAGAAGTATGAAATATGTCGATAAAAAGCGATAAATTTAATCACAAATTACTCATTTAGACATCCCATGTAGACCAATACAGCTGTACAATGGTCAAATGTAAATTTCTGTAATTCCATTTTGCGACCATAATGTAAGTGCCATCTTTTAGCTCATTAGAAATAGAGCAGCTCTTAAAGCCTCTTTGCTCTATTTCTAACTACTGCCTTTCCTACTTTCTTTTTGCTAGCAACAACTGCTAATCAATTGTAGGCTTTATAAAAACTACGCAAGCACTCGCAGTGCCATTTGCTGGCCTCTTTATAAACCTGAGATTCTCTCGAGTCACTTAGTGACTCAAAACCAACTAAGCAGCCAATCTTTTTCTACCTTTGGCGTCTGGCGTTGATGACCGGCCTTTTTGTTTTCATTCTTAAAGCGAAAGCCGTGGTGCGTTTTTAGGGGTTTTATGGGGTTGATAAGTCCATGCATTTCTATCCTTAAAGTTAATATAAAAGTGGGATTTTATCAAGCAATGCTAGTCTTTGAATAAATCAGTCCAGACTATGACTTAAACTTTAAATCACCGTTATAATCCAAAGATGAAATTCATAAAAATAAAGAGCTTTTGGAAAATGCTAAAGGCGATCGGCTATAATTTCTAGATGGCATTTCTCCTGGATTTAAGTAAATATCAAGATTATAGCGATATTGATGAGGCTAAACAATGAGATCAAAAATGCTCGCTTTGCTTTTTGAGAAATAGCTCAAAATGTGCGCGTAGCTACTGGCCTTGGCGACAAAATAACGCAAGATCATGCTTTATAGCATTTTCAATAAAAGATGATCTTTTGAGCACAGCTGGCACTACACAAAATGCTATAAAAGAAGGCTTCGTTAGAAAAGATAATGTTTATATAAAGCCGCTTTTGCGCTGTAATTCACAAAATGAGCGAAAAATCCAGCGCTAGAGCACTCTTTTGAGCTTTGCAGGTACTACTACTTGAGAGATCAGGCTCATTAAGCCCAAAAATAATCATCACTTTCGGGAAGAAGGCATTTTATGCATTTTTATCCAGTCCCACTCTAGGAAAGGCGGATTTTCAGGCATAGAGGTATCTCAAAAGATGATACGTAGGTTTATAATGCCAACTTTTTCACCAGAGTGGATCAGCAAAACCCAAGTTTTGAGAAAATTTCCATATAGATGATTTTGAGAAAAATCAAGGGGTGATATGAAAATTTTTACTTTTTCTAGCTATATTTGCGAGCCTTTGCGGTACAAGATGAGATGCAAGACACGCTTACTGACTGAGCCAAATTTGAAAGCAACATCACAAAAATCAAAGCCTATCAAATATCCCACCAGCAAAGATCACTTACATAGCGGAGTCGAGACTTTTGCGACATCTCTTGTCTAAACGAGCTTGTAAAGGCAGATATGTATCTAGTTTTATGGCGAGGTTTGAGCCAGCAAAGATGATGATGGCGCTTTTTGAGACTTTACACCTCACTTGGCGGCGAGGCTGTTTTAAAGCTTGATGGCACAAAAGATCGCAGTTATTATCCCACAAAAGATCATCAAAATATACGCAAATGTCGTATCAAACGCAGTTTTAACATACATTTAAAGCAAGAAGCAAAATGTCGAAGTCAATTTATAAATAGCAACGACGAGAGCCTCCAAGCCTTCAAAACGCCCTGCAAACAGCTAGAAGCGAGGGCTTTGACTACTTCATCGCTGCACTTACCCAAGGTGGCGCAAACACTACTCACGGCTTGACATTCTCTCAACCGAGCTTGTTCACATCCCAAGCGTTCACAGCTCATTTGTGCTAAATCCAAAGCCAATTTGATGTTTGGCGGGGTTGATTACAGACGCATTCCAGCCCCTGCTTGCTTTGCCAACGAAAAGTGGTCGCATTTGATGATGGCAGCATGCTAGCGCAAAAGCTAAATGAGTATGTGCGTATGCAAAGCGCCGACTACTACGAAACTTCGATCGTCGGCAAGGATATACATTAAACAACACCCTAAATAAAAAGTCCGGTGATGGTGCGAGCATATTTTAAATATCCCAATCGTCAAAGCATCGCTTGTCGCAACACAGATGAGGGGCTTTGAGATAGAAGCCTTACGCGCTTTTGAGCACGCAGATACTTTCTTGCCAAATGTCTTTAGCGCCATCACGCAAAGAGATAGACAAAACCTCTTTGTCGCAAACTCGCTAAATCAAGTAGATGAGCGTATTTTAGGGCTTGGTGAGCTTTTTGATGTGGACTTTAGGTATTCACATATCGGCTACTCAAGCGCTTTGGGAGCGGAGTATATCTATACATCTCATAAACAAAAATGCTAGTAAAATTTTCACAGAGAGTGTTGAGGGTCTCGCAGGTTTTATATGATGTGAAAAATTTATGACGCTAGGGCGAGCAGTTTGAGTCAGCTAGATCAAGGATTTTGCTTGATCCAAAACTACAATGAAATTTAACAAGCGCGCATAAGACTACGTTTAGGGCTGCCACGCTTGAATTTGAGACTTTTGCAAAACTCTTTTATCTCGTGCTTATCTTAGCAAGCCTATCTTCCTGCAAGCTAACGTGATAGTCGCTTTAAAGAGCACTTTTTCTGCATTTTTATCATCAAATTATAAATCTTGCTCACAACGATGCTTGCTTTTTAAGCTCAGTAACCTTGCTTTCACACCTCATTCATCTCCCAGCACAGCTGAGCGATAAAATCGGCCAAGTGCGAAACTGCAAAATATCCACTCTCTTTGGTGAGAATTGTAGCCTCAAAAAGGCCTCACTTCTAGCTCGCTCGCAATATTTAATGTGGTTTGTATGATAGACACATGCCGCAGCATCGGATCTTCGTAATCGTCGTATTTTCGCATAAATTCCTTTATCATTACAATTTCTATGCACTTTTACTTAGCTTGCGTTTTGCGCGCGCGTGATCATCAGCGACTGATCATAAAATAAAATAGCACCACAGAAACGCCCACGCCAAGCGCTAGCGGAGACCGTCGTGATCGTGATCGCGTTATCATATGATTAGATATTCGTTTTTCTTGGCGATATCAGGCGTGTTTAGAAACGAAAAAGTGCTAATATGCCTTTATACGCGTAAACTCCTGGCACCATTGGCAAAGCGCTGAAATGCTATGATCTCGGCTGGCACTTTGAGCCGTTTGGCAAAAGCATACCCTAAAATTCGGCTTATGAGACGATGAGAGTGGCAACGCTGATGTTAAAAGTCCCATCTGCGCGATCCAAAAGCGGCTAGCATGCGCAAACGCAGCAAAGCAAAGCGCACGAAAAGGCGAGAGCTCTTTTTGGCGGCGAGCTAGCAGGCAAACGCCCAGCCACCGCAGCAAAAACGCCGTCTACGAGCGTGTCACACATAAGCTCAAACATGCCAATATCTCCGCACTGCTAAGCGAGAGCGTGATGAGACGCCCACCGCGATGCAAAGTATCAAGATGCCCGCGTGCTAACGGCTCTGCTGATGCCAACAAGCGTGTTGTCGTTTATGATGTCAAAGACTGATTATCGAAAACGCCCGGCATCAAAAGGTATCGACGAGCCGATAGCCACATCGCTGAGTGTGTAAAGCCGTAAAATACGCCAAGATAGGCGATAAAAGGGCGACAAATGAGACCAAAACGTACTGGATATTTAATGTACGCCCAATTTTGCAGGGAGAAATTAAGAGTGTATGTCAAGCGTCGCAAAAATACACAAAAACAGAGCCCATATCGCCGCCAAAAGCTTACAAAACGCTGCATTTGCAGGGCTTATCAATACTCAAGTGAGCTTACCAGTTTGTTTTGCGCTCACGCTCATAATGCCATCAAAGCATTGCATAGCTTCATCAAGCTTAAGTCCTCATCAAATGTGCCACAGCTAAGCGACGAGAGCTCAGAAATTCTGTTAAAAGCTCACCCATGCCCCATCGGGATCTTCTTCACGTAGGTTCGGCGCAGGAGTTGTCGGCTGGAGTCCATCACGCTAATGGTAAAATACTTCACAAAAATCGTCACGCTAACATCAAAACCGTAGCGCTTTGCTATGCGGTCGAGCGCACTTTTCTACGCGCGCAGTGTATGTGCCGCGCTCACCATCGCCGTAGTGTAGTCAGAGGAAATTGTTAATATTTGGATATCAGGCTTGGCGTTCATTTTGGTAGATTCACAAAAACAAAATGGGCTGCAGAGCAAGCATGAGCTTCATCACATATTCGCTGAGCGCTATGCATCATCTTAAACGTTCAGCCGTCTGCGTCGCCTCTGCGCCAAGGCTTTTGGGCGTGCACGATAAAGGCGTAAAGAAAAGGACAAAGCTAAGTGCTAGGGCTAAGCTTTTAAAAACGAGAACAGTCTATTGTTCAGCGAAAATGCGAGCTTTTTCTTAGATCAAAGAGCCGCTAACTTTCGCATCGCTAATAAACAGCAAAATGTAGTTCAATTTCAAAAATATCTGCGTCATCATCTGCCCGCTCAAAATGCGTGAGCACCCCTCGCATGATATTTTGTGGGAAAATATGACTAGTGCAACCAAAATTCCAAACGTTAGTTCAGTGCCAGATCACGCTGCTAACGGTAAAAATAAATGCTTCTCAATCTCTCTCCTTTATGGTTTTAATCTCCGCTAAAAGCCCCTATCAAAAGCCCGCAGTCCTTGTAAAAGCTTTTGTAGCCATTCAATTTTAGCGCCATCTCCATGCTCGCTCTTTGATCCATAGCCCATCTCGCAGGCGATATATACCGCGATTTCTAGCTGATAAGAATGATGTTTTAAATTTCATCCCAATCTCACCATAAATAGCGCCTCATGGGCTTCATTTAGCTGAAGTACTGCTTTAATCTCTTGATATGGCGGGTTGGACACTCAAAATATCGATATCGCTGAAATTTTCATCGATATAAGACATTTTACAAACTCTATTTTCTCGACATTAAATTCAGCGCATTTTGGCTAAAGTGAGCCTTTTCGATTTATATCGGTGGCTACTGCCTCCTGTTTTAGAGCTAGCATGATGCATTGTCCCACCCTGCCAGTGCGCCGATCTCAGCGATCTTTTGGCGCTTTATGCAAAACTTGCAATCTCAAGCACCTTATCGACTAAATTCAGTCTCAGGGCGAGGTATCAAAACGCCACTTTCTACCTCAAACTCTAGCATACAAAAGCCAGCTTTGCTGGTGATGTACTCAAGTGGCTCTATGGTTTTTAAAGCGCTTTAGAGGGCAAAAGTAGCCCGCTCTCATCAAATTCGCTCTTTTTGGTTTAGAAATACCCACTCAATACTCACATCAAAGGTAGCTCATGTAGAATTTCTAGCCACTCTGCTTGTTTCTCAAAGCGGCTTAAGCCTTCAAATTGCCTGCTTTAAAAGCTCTTCATCTCATTTTCTAGCTCATTTATCCGCTCAAAAACTGGGTTTAAAAGAGTGATAGACAAATGAGTAGTCGTGCGACTTTGAAACGCTTTGTTTTCGCTACCAAGCTTGGTTGAGGGCGTTTTATCATGTCGGTTTTTGTTTGAAATTCTTTTGAAAATCTATCTGCGCCAATCGTTTTACGGCTAAAATATGAGGATGATCGGCGAAAAGAAAGCTACAGGCGAGAAAAGCACCAAAAAGATGATGATACTAGCGCCGTTTCTGCCCTAGCCCCTATCGCCTCATCAAGCGCTTGGTGCCAACGTTTCCAAAGATAAAAATAGGCAAAAATAGCATGACCGCGCACAGCGCTCATGTTTTAGGATATCTTTATGCTTACAGTGCCCAAGCTCGTGACCCAAAACCGCCACGATCTCCTCGGTGCTTAGCTTTTTATGCGAGCGTGTCAAAAAGCACCACTCGCTTTGTCGCTCCAAGCCCCGCCAAAGATGGCGTTTAAGCGGTTGTCGCGCTTACTAGCGTCTATCGTAAAAACGCCACTACTTTTAAAGCCGCATTTTGCGAGCAGACCCTCTATCTTTCGTCGCTAACTCGCCTATCTTCAAGTGGCGACATCTTAAAGATAGGCGCTGATGAGTGTTAGTATATCAATTATAATTAAAGCGATGCCAAAACTTAGCAGAAACGCCCAAAACCACCAAAAATCGCTGAGGAGTGTAGTACATAAAAGCACAGAGCCAGACGAAGGCTGAGCCAAAAACTAGCATAAGAGCCAACGACTTTATAGTATCAATCAAAATATCTTTTGCACCTCATATTTGAAAAAGCCAAGCTTTTTATCTTTGACAAAGCTCTCGTAGATATTTGGTGGCAGATCAGAGCGACGAGATCAGCAGCTCATCACAAAGAGGATATTTTCAAACGTAGTGCCATCTTTTAGGCAAGCGTCTGAGAGCATAGCCCAAAGCTGATCCACGCAAAAGAGAAATGATAGCGTGATAGATAAGGCTGTACCAAATTTTTGATTTGTCACAGCGGCGTCTGCAGTGTATATTCGCTCACCTCAAGCACAACAGGCTCTTTTTAGCTTCAGCCCTCTACAAACCGATCTGCAAATTCGCTAAAAAGCTTAAAAATCACATAAAAATATAGATAAATAAAAGTGTATGAAAACATATCTCCTCACTCATAAAAACTAAAGCAGCCATAGTCCGTTCTTAACGGCTAGTTTGCCATCTATACATTAGCCTCGCAGCTCTTTTACGATGTGAGCTAACGTAATCATCACCCTACATCGCCGCTTTTTAGATTGGCGGCATATGCCCTGCTTTGATCTATCACACAAAGCTTGCCAGCTGCGCCGTCAATGCAAAACTCGCTCGCTCTTAGGTATTCGTCCTTTATCCAGGCTGCTTCGAGTTTTTGCGCTTTTGATATCCACGCAAAATAGCTTGTTTTCAAGATACTTTCTAACCAAAAAGCGTCTCATTGTCTAAAAAGCAATTTATCAAGCGCTCCGCAATTCAGCCTTACTTCACTTGTACTCGCCATACGTTTTGTAAATCAGCACTTCTGTTCTCTTTGGTGCAAAGTGCGAGCATGCTAGCATCCGCACTAAGAGCCGCACAAAGTATCGGTGCGCAGCTTTTTCGCTGCATTTATACTCGCCGATCTTTGAAATTCGCCATCTCTAAAGGCAAAAGAAATTTCGCCCAAACATGCCAAAAACTGCCACGCCGTTTGAAGTACAGATAAAGCTTGCTATCTCGTTATTTTTTAACATTTTGCTCGGCTGTAAATTTCACGAAAATTTGAGCCCTTTTGGCTCAAAAATATAAATTCGTGATCAAGATCTAGTGAGTACCACCCACGCACTCAGCATACGCAAGCGGTTTTGGCACAGGCGATCTGCTCTTTTATAAGGCCGCTTCGATCAAGCCTCTCAACAAAATATCACTAGGCTTGTCGCCATCTTTTGACCGCCACTTTATAAACATAAAATTCATCTCTTAAGCTAGCAAACGAAAGCGCTCCAGTGTATCCACCACCGATATAAACGTAAGCTTGCCGCGCCTGCTTTTTGCCTCGCTATCTTGTAGGATAAAGCCCCTTTTTAGGCTCTCCCACTCCTTTTTGACGCAGGCTTTTTAGCCTCGTCTCGCTTGCAAATCTCTTTTTACTCTGCTTTGTTTTTGCCACTTTTTAGACTCACGCTAACCAAAGCTTTATCCTCTACGCTAAGTCTTAGGGCGCTCGCCGCTATCAATTTACAAGCTCGCGCATATTTTTACTTCAAAAAGTTGTCGTAAAAAGCTACTGATAAATAGCACCAAAATGACAAAAAGGCACGATAAATTTGATGTAGAAAACCAAACATCTATGAGCTTTGCGTGCTTCGATCTGCCTCGTGTAATTTCCTTTTTCGCATCATCTTTTTAGCACCCAGCCGACAAATATCGCACATCCAAGCGAGGTCAGCACGAAAATATCGTCGCACTTATCGCGTCGTATGCGTCAAAGATATTTTTACCAAAAAAACTGTGACGTGGCTTAGTAACGGTAGCCATTAGCGATGGTAAACTTCCCAGCACGAAAATAACGCTAAGCACCAAAAATATCGCCTTTTTGCGCCTTATCTTACCTTCTCCTGAAGCGTCGTGATCATGACCTCAGTATATCGGTAGCGACGTCGTTAGCGCAGCGATCATAAGCAGCGCAAAAACGCCACCGCGAAAAATCCGCCAAACGGCATGTGCGAAAAGACGATCGGAAGCGACTTGAAAAACTAGGCTAGGCCCGCTATCTGGTGAGACGCCGTAGCTAAAGAGCGACGGGAATATCATAAAGCCAGCAAGCACGGCTATGACGGTGTTTAAGATGCCTGTGATGATAGAAACTTTAACTAAGCCTTCGTCCTTTTTAACAAAGCTTGAAAGCGTTATCATCACGCCAAATCCAAGTGAGAGCGCAAAGAAAACCTGTCCCAAAAACCTCGACAAAAGCTTTAGTTTATCTTTGAAAAATCAGGCGTTAAATGACATTTTCACGCCTTCCATCGCGCCATCAAGAGTGATGTTTTTGGCGATCATGACGAGCATTAGGATAAAAAGAAGCGGCATTAGATATTTTGCCGAGCGCCTCGATACCGCCAACTGCGCCTTGCACCAAGATAGCGTAGTTTACGAGCACAAAGGCGAGTGTCGCAAAGCTTGCTGGCAAGCGGATTGCTAACGATATTTTGCTCGTAAAATGCGCTCGTTTGCTCAAAGCTCACGATGTGCGAGAGATCAAGCAGGCCAAATGAATTTGAGCGATATAGTTTAAGACCCAACCTCCGATAACCATATAATAAGCCATGATGCCAAAATGCGCCAACAAGCCCCATCCAGCCCACTATCTGCCACTTTTTGCTGATCTTTTTGCCATTTATCGTGCCGCCAAATGCATCAACGGCGTTGCACTTTAGACGCCCTGCCGATGGCGTTTTTCAACCAAAATCATAGGAATACCACTGACTATCATCGCTATGCAAAACACGAGAACATAGGCCCCCACCGCCGTTTTGACCGACCAGGCAGGAAACCGCCACGTCGCGCCAAAAAGCCGACCGTAGCCCCTGCAACAGCTAAAATGTATGTAAGTCTTGAACTCCACGATCTTCTATCCATCTCATCTACCTTTGTGAAAAATAGGGATTATATAAAAATTGATTCATTTTGCTAGTGACAGGCGATACTCAGTGTAAATTTGACTTTTTGATAATTTACGGACTTTTTGGACGGAATTGTTTTTAACTTTGCGTGCAATTTATTCAAAAGTTTGTTTATCTAAAACACCAAATTTCACATACCCCTCCATCGCAACGAGCAACATCCAACCCTCTTTGGGGTTGCAAAAATAGTGGTGTTGCGCGATATTTTCAACCATAAATTAAAAAAATCATAAAAATAATCAGGTACAAATTCGGCTCTGCGCTTGTCAGACCATCGCCGACGTAGCCCATCTCGCTGCTTTCATGTAATTTTGCTTTGAACGCTTGGATATGAGCTTTAGAAATAATATCAGCAAAAGTCATCATAATCAGCCGTTTTATAATCTTTTAAATTTTGCAAAAGCGGTTTGAGCCGACAGTGTAGTACTCGCTCTATCATGCTACATCATCGCTTTTGTGCCATTTTTGACCCAATTGATAAAAAGCAGTTTCATCATCGGCTGAGATGAATGTGAAACTGGATTTTTCTCGTTCATTTGTCTCCTTTTGTAAAGTCGCTACACCTTTGTAAAAGAGGGATTATATAGAAATTTTATTTAAGCATTTAATGTAATTTTTCGACTTTTGCCCTATCAAAACCTGTGCGTAGCTGCAGTATGTGGGTTATCATCGGGCAAGTGTCAGGCCATTTGTAAATTTCATGAACGAGCATATCACGGCTCGAGTGAGTGCTAAACGCAGTGCAGCCTACGGTGAGTAGTCTGCTAGGGCGAGAGTAAGATTTTAAAATTTACATATTGTTTCATCGTGCAAGTGCCATACAATTTTAAAATTTCTATGAACGAGTAATTTCGGCTCTAGATTTGAGCTAAGCTGTAAGCGAAGCCAGATTTTCAGTAGTCAACTCTGCGAGTGAATGGCAAATGGGTAAACGGTCAAAAATATTTTTAGAAATTGAAGTTTTCTTTCTTTGTGAGAGAGATGCTTGAATTACGCTCTGCTTGCAGTTGCGAGTTTCTGAAAGCGAAAGAGCCCCTTCCCCTAACAATCCCCTGTCTGCTTGCAATTACAGGACGAAGTCAGCAAAATCCTAGCACGTTAGAGGTGCATGCGATAGCACTATCGCGTACCCATGCGTTTTGTTGAAAATCAATCACCACTCACCCACCTTCTGCACAACGGCAAGAACTGCACATGTTTGCGGTATTGCTCGATGACGTCATTTATCAGCGCTAGCTTCGCTCCAGCCAGCACGTCGTGGTCCACTGACCGCCCTTTTAGATAGACCTCGGCTCTGTAGTAAAGATCGTCGCCCTCAAGCCTCTGGTGTAGTCTGGGCTCTGACTTTTTGGTGAGATATACACCATATCTAAAGTCCATCTCGTCGCCAAGTCCGACGTTTTACACTACATGTAGCTTCACCCCCTCGCGACATTTGCCTCAAGGCTGTTTTTAGCAATTCATCTTTTTGTCTGTTAAACGCTTTTAGCTAATGACTTCGTTTAGAAAATTTACCGCCGTCTTTTGCCGGGTAGCGTGATGATCGCGCTTAGTCGCTCTTGCCACGGCTTTGAAAGATCGCTAAGAGGCATCGTTGTTAAAGTTATTTGTCTCCTTTTTGGTTATATCCACGCGCAGCGCCTCAAATAGCCCGTAAATGGCGCGAGTAGCACTCATGGCAAATGGCGGCGCTGTCGTGATCGTAAGTGCCTGCAGCGAGCCAAGACCGCCAGCTAGCATCAGCACGCCGCCACGACGCCCACCGTAACGCCCCAAAAGACCTTTTTGCCAGACCGGCGTATCGTCCTTGCCGTTTGAGCAGCGTATATTCATAACAAGCGCCGCAGAATCAGCGGAAGTCACGAAAAATATGACGATCACTAAAGACCGCGATCGTGCTTAGCACTCCTGAAAGCCACTTTTCTAAAACATAAAGAGCGCCGAGGCCGAGTCTGGGTACCGTGCTGGCAAGCTCTCGCAAAGCCGCCCCTGCACCGGCAATCGCCGAGTTGCCAAAAAGCTCATCCAAGCAAAGGTAAAGCCGGTTGGCACTAAAAGCACGCCGATCACAAATTCTCTTATCGTCCTACCCTTTGAGTACTGGCTATAAATAGCCCCTGAGCGGCGACCAAGATGGCCACCAAGCCCAGTATAGCAGCGTCCAGCCGCCAAGCCAGCTCGTTTTGCCTCTCGTAGGCGTAGAGATTAAATGTATTTGAGGATGAGCGTAGATACGTAGTCGCCGCTGTTTTGCACAAATGACTTTAAAAGCTGCGTCGTATCGCCCAAAAATAGTATCAAAACATAAAACAAATAGCTAGCGCGATGTTTTGCGTTTGATAAAATTTTCAATCCTTTATCAACGCCGCTAGCCGCCGAGATAGTTGCAGCTAGACAAAAGTACGACAAGAAGCGTGATGTGCATGTCGGCAGACCAAAAACGTGCGTAAGGCCAGTTTACCTGAAGTACGCCGTATCCTAGAGAGTTGCCACGCCGTAAAGGGTCGCAACGACGGCAAATGTGTCGATAGCACTACCTATCTTGCCGTACGTATCTCCGATGATCGGATAAAATGCCGATCTGGGCGTGAGTGGCTAGTCGTGCCTATACGAGAAAAGGCGAGGATAGGCGCCACAATGGCATAGACCGACCATGCCCCCATGCCCCAGTGAAAAAATGCGATATTCATCGCAAGCGCTTTTGTCTGCGATAGTTTGCGCGTCGCCAACTGGTGGGTTTAGATAGTGCATGCGCGGGCCACAGCCGCAAAAAACACTGAGACCCATGCCCATGCCAGCGGCAAAAGCAGTAGAAAACCACGAGATATTTTTGTGCTCTGGCTTTACGATGATCGGCTCAAGCTTGGTCTCGCCAAGCTTACTAGAGCCAAGAATGATGACGCTTAGCAGTATGACGGCAACGACTTAGGATATAAAACCAGCCAGGTCGGCTGCGATGTAGTTGCATACCCTTAAAAACTCATTTGAGAAATTGAAATATCGCTGCAAATGCCGCTATTAAAAATATGACCAATAAGCGATGGGATAAATACTGAATTGTTAATTTCGACCTTTAAATTTTAAACATTTTTCTCCTTTTTATAAATTTCAGTTTTGTCTTAAAATAACAAAAAGAGTAAATAGGTCAAACTTTCTCTTTAAAGTTTTTATGAGAATTTTAAGCTTTAGCTACCAAAAATAGCCACTTTTGAAATGATCTCAAGTCGCTTTTATCTCTCTTTTGGTTTGTAAGAGTTGTTAGTACTATGACGACAAAAAGCGATGCCAAATGTGATATATAAGATGATCTTTTGGCGAGTCATACTCTATCCTCGACCCTGCGACCTCTTCCGCCGCTTGCCTCCACTAGCTCGCGCGCTTTATCATCTCGCTGATATCTTTTTGCGTCTAAGCTCTTTAGACGGCCTGTTGTTAAAATTTTCATGACACTAAGATCAGCCACCCTCATAAACGCTATATTATGCCATAAAATGGCTTTTATCTTTGCATATAGACCTTATCGCCATTTGCATGCACTGCGCCATACTCGCCATCTTTTTACCAGCCCTACTTCGCGCCAAGAGCTACTTGTGGCAACTGACATAAAGAGACTGTTTGCGCCTCTAAGTGCCGCGCGTGCTTTGAGCGCCGCCACTCTTCGCCTTGTTGCAGAAATACGCTGAGCTCTCATCTACAAGCGTCAGCATGGGGCCTTTTAGCTCGCCTTTTAGCTGATAGTCTGAAATTTTAGCCTGCTCTGTTTTTACTCGCCATCCCAAAAGTAAATCTCCGATCTTTACTGGCAAAAAGAGGCCAAAAAGGTGCACGTTATCCACGCTATAAATGGCGCTATAAGGCATATTTTGGGCGATTCGTTATGCTCATTTGCAAACACGAGCTCACTTTTTGGCTCAAAAGATATTCTATATCATGCTTAGCATCGCTAGCATATCCGGCGCGTCTCATCTGAATATCTTGTATCAGCCTCATAAAAGCCCATAAACAAGCTTTTGCCGTCTGTGTAATATCCGCTGGGGCGCCATTTTCTGCCGTGATGTATCTTAGCTCGCTATGGGATCTGCGTCAAGCTTTTTCGCCCTTGTAGTAAAGCGTGCTGCGTCTCTGCAAAGCCAGCGTCAAAGATGGGCTCGTTATGCTTTCGACCCTTTTTGTCACTGTAAAATAAGGGCTATCATCGTAGCTTTTTGATAAAACGTGAGCAAGGTTTTCATAATGGCGCCAATTCACAATCCCGCTCTTCTGCTTCTAGTGCTGCAATAATAGCTTATCTGCCATCACTAGATAGCCATTGCCAAGCACTTTGGCACTTTTGATCAAGACCGCAAAATTTTCTAGCGCAATAGACACTGTTTTATCAGCCGCCACATTTGAGTAATCCTGACGCGTGTTTTAGCTTTAAGACCCTAAAACTAGCCCCATCGACGCCTTTTAGCTCATACTGCCACCGCTGAGAATTTGAACACACACATACTTTACCCTCAGGCGAGCGGTAAAACTCTGCTACTATCAATGTTTGACTTCTTTGATACTCGCCCTCATGCCCGCATAGATAAAGCATCGCCAAAACAAAATAGCGTCAAAATGACAAAGAAAGATAAAGTGATCTTAGTCGCAATCCTCATTATCTATAATCATCCACTTTTAAGCTCGCTGTTTTGCTTTTTGTTTTTAAAAATAGCGCCAACTACCGAGGCTAGTAAATGCTGTGGCAAGAAATATCCAGTAGGCATATGCGAGTAATCAGTCAAGTCGCTTATCGCATCGATCACCACCTCGCGCGCTCAGCTGGCGTCAGCGCCTTGATCTACCATTTTTACTATCTCATCAAGTTTTACGTCTCAACATTTGGACCATAAGGACGAGTGAGAATAACCTGCCAAAGATCATTGGTATCATAAACACTGTTGCTAAAACGCCAGCCGTAGCCGATGTTATCAAAATAGCCTGTCTTATCGCCGTTTGCATAAAACCGCTCCGTAGCCATCGTTTCTTAAGCCCTATCTTTCGCCACTGCTCTTTTGTCATCAAGCCTTACGATCATGTGGCGTGAGCTTAGGCTGTGATTATTTTGTGTGCCAGCCACCATAAATTACTAAAAATATGTCTTGCCATCACTCATCACCACGTCGCTATATAGCGGCGTTATCTCGCCTCTAAACGGATCATCACCGTCTCTTACAAACTCGCCCTCATCTATGCTGTTATACCACCGCGACTTTCGCCTAGTGATAGATCCCGCCTTTACCACGAAAAGAGCGCATGATAGGTGTACTGTCTTCTAGGTTAAAAAGAGCGGTTCGTATGGGGCAACGGTCGGAATCGACGTGATCGTTTGCATAGACCATGCCAGAGTGGCTCTATAAAGATAGTGAATGCGCCATATCTCGCCGATATCACGCATTTGCAGGCTGACTTGATCCTAGCTCTGAGCTGTCAGTAATAGACATTTTCTCCGTCAGTCGTAAAATGCATGCCTCTGCGCAGATGCCTGCTCGATGTATCGCATTTTGCTGGCATTTGCGCCTCTAGCTCTTTGCTCCCCTCATGATAGACCTTTACTCCGTCGCTTGCATAGCCAAAAGCCCAAGATCGCTGCTAAATTAGCGTTATCAACCTGTCTAAGTTATAGATATGAGTTTGCGCTGAGGTGTTAAACATTTTATGTGAGACGATGTCCCAAAACTCTTTAGGGTGCGGATATTTCGAGGTTCGTCCGCTTTCGCTATCGCAAAAGTATGTCACCTTGCCATCACCAAAATAGCCGCTGCCAAAGCGCCCTAACGCCATTTGGACCAAGGCCGCTCATCGCGAGGTTGCCGCAATACACCGCCTCATCGCTAGCGCCAACGTTTCTGTTGGTCGTATTTGCCGAGTGTCAATGTATCTAAATTTGCTGGCCCTCACGCCTATCAGCTCAGTTATCCCCCACTTGGCACCATGGCATAGACCTTGTCATCTTTGACGTAAAAGAGCTATTATTTAGCTCTTTTTACTATCGCCAATGTCGTCATCTAAAATAGTAAGCTAGCCCAAAGATAAAAAGTAGGTAGCAAAAATATCACAACAATGGCAAGTAATGTGGTGATTAGCGGATGTTTTTAGCATTTTAGCCTCGTTTCAAAGAAAATGTAGCGACCTCATAATGGTGCAAAAACCTTTCATAAATTAAATTTCAAAGTACCTATCCAAATATAAAATATCTAAATATCAAAAACTGATAATATACTACTCTAATTACTGTATTTAATAGCCAACAGCACATAACGCTAAAATAGCTCCAATAATACTAAAATTTTACTTTTAAAACCCCATAATAAATCACCATCAATAAAAAAGAAAAATAAAAACATAATCATATAAAATAAATTATTTCAACCTTTCATATAAGTCCGATCTTCTCTATTTGTCGCGATTAGCCTAATGGTCTCTATCTTATTTTAAAAACCAACCTTTTTATATTTTATCTCGACTAAGTCACCCACTTCATATTTATATATTTCAGGTGGAAATGTCTCACTAAATCTCTTCTTATCAACAACAATACTAAGGCTTACAAGAGAATTTCTGCCTAACAACTCTTCTATTTAGCGCGCTTATCCTGACCGATCTTTTTCAAGCTGCTCGAGCTCCTCAGCGATCTCTAGCACTTCAAAAATACTCATTTTCTGAGGCTTTTAAGCTCAGCTTTTTGCCTTTTCTAGCTCTTCATAAAAGCTTAGCAAGACCCACTCTTGATAAATTTTCGGGATCGCTAAGCCCTTCGTTTAGCTCAGCGACTCTGCTTCAAGGACTGAAAATTTTATCTGGATATGTGTTTTAAAATTGCGTTTGTTTGTAGCTTAGCTTTGTGCCAGATTTGCTCTTTTTGTTTGGCTTCATTTTTGGCTATTTGAGAGCTCTTTTTCATTATCAAGCTCTTTCATCTCATCTTCAAGCTCCAAATAGACGCTATACTCTTCGTGCAAGACATTTTATCCTCCTCGCCCTCAAACGCCCAAAAAGCTTATTTGCCATCTTATCGACAGAAATATCTATCGTGGCTAACTAGCAAGATAGCTCCCCTCAAAGACTTTGTAAGTAGTCCTCTAAGATGTTGATAGTTGCGATATCAAGGTCGTTTGTCGGCTCGTCAGCACCAGCACGTCGCTAGAGTTTTGGTAAAAAGCATCGCAAGTGCGACACGGTTTTTCCTCGCCGCCACTTAAAACACCTATCTTTTTATCCAAGAATTCCTTTGGAAAGAGGAATTACTAAGATAGCCATAAACATGCATATTTCGCCCACGAACTAGCACGTGGTCCGCCGCCATTTCGGGCAAAAAGGTCTCTATAAGGCTCTTATCATCATCAAGGACATTTCTGGCTTGATCAAAGTAGCCGATACTCACCTCGCCCCCTTTTTATCTCGCCGCTGCTTTGCTTTTCAAGTCCTAGCGAAATTTTAAGCAAAGTGCTCTTTCCACTGCCGTTTCGTCCGACTATGGCGATCCTCTCGCCCTGCAAGACTCTTTGCGTCAATTTACTCAAAAAGCACCTTGCCGTCTATGCTTTTGCCTATTTCTAAACTCAAATAGCATGCGGTTTTTGGCTCTGCGTTTGGTTGAATATTTTTACTGGCACGCTCAAGCTCTAGTCTCACTCGCCTTATCACACCTGGATTTTTCTTAGCCTCTTCACGCATGGCGAGCACTCGCTCTTTTCTGCGCTTCATTTGCTTTAGCCTGGCTTTTACGCCACGCCTTAGCCACTCTTCTTCGGCCTTTAGTTGTTGTAGCAGCGTCTCGTGTGACTTTTGCAAGGGCTTGCTAAAAGTCCTCTTTTTGGCTAGATAGTTTGCATATCCACCCTCGAAATTTTCTAGCTTGCATCCTCGACCTCAACGCACCTAGTAGCGAGCGCATCGATAAAATACCTATCGTGACTAATAAAAACTATGCTTTGATTTGAGCTTTTAAGCATATCTTCAAGAAAAGTGACCATATAGACATCAAGGTGGTTTGTCGGCTCGTCAAGCAGCAGCACATCTGGCCTTTTGGGATGAGGCGCTCCAAAGTGCCACACGGCGGATCTCGCCACCGCTAAGCGAGCAAATAGGCCTATTTTCATACTCTTTTTAGCTTAAATTCCTTGCAAATTCGCTCGATCTTATGCTCGATATTCCAGCCATCCTTTGCCTCTATAAATTTAATAAGCCTCTCTTGCTCTTTTTACATTCTTTGTTTTTCAGGCTCATTTTGCTAGTAAAACACCGCTTTTTCATACTCGCTTATCGCGTCAAAATATCTCTTTTCAGCTCGTTATTTAGCGCATCTTTAACGCTAAAAGTGGCGTTAAAATTGGATTTTGCGCTAGCATCTCAACACCCTATTAGGGCTTTGAGCTATGCGCCTGCCACTATCCACCGCCCACCTCGCCAGAGATGATCTTCATTAGAGTGCTCTTGCCACTGCCATTTTTGCCGATGATCGCTATCTTTTCATTTTCATTTACGCTAAGACTTACGCTGTTTAAATTTTCATTTGCGCCAATATTACTGCCCACGTCTATTAGGGTCGATTAATGCCATTTTTCTCTCAAATTTTAAATTTTTGGATTATATCAAAGGGAGCTAAAACCTAATTTGGCTATAATCGCCCCAAAATTTAAAAATGGAGAGATTATGAATCTTTCTATGAAAAACTGGTCGTCCCTATATTTTTAGATATGTTTTTACACTTATAACACTCATCATAAACACCTACATGGTGACAAAAGTGAGCGTACATCTAGTTGGCGCCATGGGTGCCGGCAATCAAGTGATGGATCTTTTATGACCATTTTAACTTTTTAAGCATGGGCTGCTCAGTCGTCGTCGCACAAGCCCTTGGAGCAAAGCAAAAACGAGCTAGCCTCAAACGTCATCATACACGCAAGTATCACGTCAAATACTATCTTTGGCATCTTTTCAGCCATCATCATCTACGTCTTTGGCTACAACATCTCAATTTACTAAACGTTCCAAACGATCTCATAAACGATAGTTTCTCATACCTTCACATACTTGGCTTTGCATTGCTCTTTGATGGCATCGGCATGGTGCTAGCTGCGGTGCTTCGCGTCTATAATCAGCAACTGCCGTGATGCTAACTTCAGCTTTTGATGAACATCATCACCATCTTTGGCAACGCCATCGCTCTTTTGGCTGGTTTTGATCTGCACGATGGGCCTGCAAAGGTGTCGCTATCTCGACATTTGTGGGCAGACTAATAGGCGTTTTTGTCCTACTTTACATGCTCATACGCGTGGCAAAAGTTAGAATTTGTATCTTAGCAAACTGCTTGTAGTGCCGTTTGGGATACTAAAGAAAATACTCTCAGTTGGCTTGCCAAGTGCTGGCGAAAAGACTACTCTGGATGGCGCAATACATGGTCGCATTTGGCTTTATCGCGAGCATGGGCGAGGCAACTCTTAGCGTGCAGACGATCTACTTTCAGATCACACTTCTCATCTTACTTTGTGGAGCTAGTATCAGCGTGGCAAACGAGGTCATCGTTGGGCATTTGGTTGGGAGCAAGCGAGGTTTAACGAGGCTTACACAGAACCTTTAAAGCCTTGTCGGCTTGGCATCTCTATCACGCTCGTCGTCGTTTTTGATCGCCACGCCTTAAAGTATAAGATCATGGACGCGCTACCTAGATGATGGCTTTAGCGCAAAGATAATGCTACCACTCTTTACCCTCTCGATCGTGCCAGAAGCTGGCAGAACCTTTAACATCGTCATCGTAAATGCCCTTCGTGCAAGTGGCGACGCGAATTTCCACTTGCAGACTGGGCTTATCTTTATGTGGGCTTTCGCTGCCGCTTGATATTTCTTAGGCATACACCTTGGCTGGGGCATCGTTGGCGTTTGGATGGGATTTTGTGCTGATGAGTGGCTAAGAGGCCTTGCAAATACCTGGCGCTGAGAAGCAAAAGTGGCAAGAAAAACGCGCCTGGTTTGAGGCAAAGAGCCCAAGTCAGACTTTTATGGCTTAAGCGTTTATACGTTTCGAAAACAAATGTGAAATCTAGTGCGATTAAGAGTTGGCAAGGATGCTAAGATCACGCTTTCTATGCCATTTTACAGCACGCAAAAGATGGCTCTTAGCTTTCTTGAGACGCACAGAATTTGGCTTGAAAACTCATATAAAAAGCTCTTTTTAACGTAGCAAAAGATGATGAGGATGAAAATTTTCTTGGGCAAATGTAAGATCAATTGATGAGAGCGTAAATGTGCCATTTTTGAAGATAATTATCATAACGCCAAATTAAAGGCACTTGAGCGCCTTTAGCAAGAGCAAAAGAGCTATTTTTAGAGCTTGTGAAGCCATTTTGAGCCTTTTATAAACAAGCCAGTTAGTCGCATCGTCATACGAAATAGCAAAACTCGCTGGGGCAGCTGCAACCACAAAAAGGCTATATAAACTTAGCCTAAGGCTCATAGAAAAAGCCGCTCAGTCAGCCGTGCGATATGTCGTGCTTCACGAGCTTACTCACCTACTCTACCCGCATCATCAAAGCAGTTTTATATAATTTATAGAAGCCATCATGCCTGATTACAAAGCGCAAGAGCAAATTTCAAAATCGTAATTATTTTTCATCAAGTAAAGTGTACAGTTAATATGATAAAATTGCATATTACTTTTACAAAAGGAAACTGATGAAAAAGATGATTTTTATCTCTCTTCTAGCAGCTTGCGCTCTAGCGAGGCGACTTTGAAGATGGTTTGAAAAGCTTTATGCTGACTCAAATTTCAAAGAAGCCTTGGCCAATTTGAAGCGGGTTGCGCGGCAAATGACGCAAGATCACGCCTAAAAGCGAGGTGCGATCTATCAGCTAGGCAAAACTGACGTGCCAGATAGTAACAAAGCGCTGAGCTTTTACAATAAAAGCTTGCCAAGGCGGCGAAAAAGAGGTTGCTCGGCAGCTGGTGGGATTATCTAGATAATGATCCACAAAAGCAAGAGAGCTTTTAACAAAAGCTTGCGAACAAAATGACGGCTACTCTTTGCGGCGCATGATAGGCTCGATACTAATAGAAGCTAAGAGAATTTAAAGGAGGCTTACACCTCTTTAGTAAAAGGCTGCAAAGCTAAAGCGACAAGCTCGCTTGCGAGTTTGCGAGTCAGCGCTCAAAACAACACAACTTTGATCTTTAGGCTTTAAAAAGCCCAATCTCACTTTTACAAAATCAATGGTACTTTATCAATAAATTGAAAAGTTTGAGGCAAGGGGCTCTTGCCTAGTGTTAAATCGCTCTTATTTGATCAAGCGGTTTATCTTTTATGCCCCACTGAGTCATAGAGACAAGATGCCATAAAGAGCAGCTGCCACGATGTAGGCTGTGTATTCGTTTTGGCATCAGACCACTCACGCAGATATTTGGCACTAAGAGCTAAAGGCACGACAGGGATAAGTAGCAACCTTTCCCAAATTCTAAGCTTTGTGACGTAGAGCCTTTGCAGCAAGCTAGAAAAGGCAAACATTCCACGATCGCCATGCCAAATACAAGTAAAATTTTCAAGCGGATTGCTCATCCAGACTATCCCTTTTGAATCAAAGCGGATCGCTCGTGTGTATGCTCTCAATTAGCACAAGTTTGTTGTTAAAGAAAGGCAAATGGCAAGATCGCTGTTCTTAAATCGTAAAAATCCTTGCACGCCAACGGTTACTGGATTTGCTCTGGCAATACCTGCTGCTGCGTAGGCTGCGATGCCAACTGGCGGCGTATCATCAGCTAGTAATCCAAAGTAAAATACAAAAGATGCACGGCGATGGCTGAGATTAGAAGCCATGTTGTGCGCTAAAAACAAGATAACTGGCGCAACAAGGCTTGAGACAACGATGTGGTTGCTGTCGTTGGAAGTCCCATACAAGGATGAGCGACATAAGAGCCGTGCAAAAGTAGGATCATCGCTGGATATCGCCTGCTCAAAAAGCTCGACTAGATCAGAGTACTTGACCAAGCGCCAGTTAACGAGATAGAGCCCACGATGATGCCTGCAAAGCGCAGTTGCGATGGCTATTGTAGTCATGCTCTTTTGCAGCTGTAACCATAGCCCAAAAATATATCCTCAAAGCCAAGAAGCACATCGTTTATGCCTACTTTTCGCCTGAAGCAAAGCTTTTTGTTGGCTCTTGAAAGATCATTATCAAAAATAAAAATCCTATCGCATTAAAAGCCGCTGAGATGGCTGATTCTTTTGCTATTAGTAGCGTATAAAAGCAAAATTAGGATCGGCGTTATATAGTGAAGGCCGCTAACAAAAGTAAATTTCTAAATCTTGAGTGAAATTCGCTCTTTCGATCTATGCCTTTTAGCCCAAGTTTGACGCCTCTCCTAAATGCACGATATAGCGACAAATAGCACGCAAAGGCTGGGATAACCCGCTGCCATCGCGACATTTGTATGCTCATGCCTAAAAACTCAGCGATGATAAAAGCAGCTGCAGCCCATGATAGGTGGCATGAGCTGTCCATGTACGCCAGCTGCGACCTCGATAGTCCCAGCTTTTGTTCGTGAAAGGCCAGCTTTTTCATAAGCGGTACATGGTAAATGTACCAACGGTTACGACGTTTGCTGTTGAGCTACCTGAAACCATGCCAGTTAGACCCGTTTTACGATGACTGAGGCTTTGGCTGGGCCGCCTCTATATTTTTCCAGAAGCGAGAAGGCCACCGGCGAAGTATTGTCCAGCTCCCTGCCCTCTCAAGCAACGAGCCAAAAAGAACAAAAGGTAGATAAAACTCAACGCTAACGCCGATAGGCACGCCAAAAGACGCCCTCTGTCGTTAAAAACATATGTCCTGCGATCTTTTCTAAGCTAGCGCGGTGAGCGATGATGTCTGCATATAAGGGCCAAAAGTGATCATATATCAAAATATAGCGCAGATGATGCTAAGAGCTGGCCCCATCACGCGTCTGCCGCCTTCAAGTAAAGATAAAGATAGCGATAACGAGATAACCGTCTTGGGTGATATAATCCCCGAGTCCTATCGAGCAAGCTCATAAAATAAACCGCTGGGTAGAGCACAGCCGCTACGCCAACTACGCAGAGAAAAACATCGTAAAATGGCACGCTTGAATGAGTCTTTTTGTAGAAAAAGTGACTGGATATAGCAAATATATAGCTCCAACCGCAAAAGCTAGGTGAATAGATCGTGAAATGTTAGTATTTGGCGGAAAATAAGCTATATAGAAAGCTGAAAAACTGACTCAAGAAAAAGCATACAATCGCAATAAAATAGTTGTAAAAATTGCTATTTATCTCCCTTGTTTTTACCTCGACAAATTGTTCTTCGTTGTCTTTGACTTCGTTCATCTCTCTCCTTTACAAATTTAAATATAAAAATAGAATTTGCATATTTAGATTCCTCCAGAGGCGAAAGCCCGGAAGTTGAGTTATTTTAAGACACCAGCCTCTTTTGAAATGCAGCCTCTGCAGCTGGGTGAAGCGAGCTGAAAGACTTTGGACAAGATCTTCTTTATTTACTGATTTTTAGTGCTGGGTGAAGAGTTTTATACTCATCAAAAGTTGTCTAAAATAGCTTTTTATCACAGCTTTTACAGCCTCATCTTTTGTGTCTTTATTAGTTACCAAAACAGCTTTTACACCGATAGTATTTTACGTCGTGATCGACGCCGTCATATAGAGCCTTTTGGGATCACACACTTTTGCAAAAGTATGGCTATCTCTGCAAGAAGTTTATCGATCTCGCTACCTTCGATGTTTAGGATATCGATAGGCAAAGATGTCACTGGCGTCAGTGATGTTTGCGGTTGGGTGGCCGACGACAAAGCTATATCCGTCTATTTTTATCTTTTTAGTGCATGTGGGCATTCCCCAACTGTTAAAAACACCGCGGTAGCCTCAAATTTTAACATCAAAGCCCTTTGCATTAAAGACTTCAAGTGTGCTCACTTCGTTGCCACTGCCTGCGTTACCGACGTTGTATCCTGCAAACGACTGGATATCGCTTGTTAGGCCACTATCTTTTTGCCACGACAAATGCACGAAGTTCTGGATGAGATCGCAACTACTGAGCGTAAATCTTCATCTTTGCTCCGTCGAGATTTGCAGTGCCGTTAATTTATCATGAGACAACGTCGCTTTGGACAAAACCAAATCAAGCTCTTTTTGAGGACGTTATTTACGTTGTAAACTGAGCCGCCAGTTGATTGGACTGAGCATTTTACATCGGTGTTTTTGTTTGCCAAACGGCAGATCGCTCCACCTATTGGATAGTACGTACCTGTCATGCGCCAGTGCCGATACTCGATACGCTTTTTGCTGAGAGAGTTGTTGCTAAAAGAAGCCAGCAAGTGCTAAAGAAGTAGTTTCATCTAAAATCCTTTTCATTAAGGCTATTTTTATTCTATAATTTAGCTTTGTATCTTTTTGTTATGATATTTTTTATGCCATTTTTGTAAAGTTGCAACCATTCTACACAATCATGACTTAGATACTTTCTTAGAGAATAAATGTATATTTCTTTATAGGGCGATTTGATTTTAATAAAACAAGGCCCAAATATTATTTTCATAGCATACGATAATAAATTGTTAGCAAACTCAATTGGTTTACTGTAAGGTCTTGGCAGACGGCCAATATTTTATTCTCTTAATAAAATAAAAATATAAAAAGCTCAGACAAACCATTATCTCTAAAAACTATTTTTCATAGATAAAATATCTAAGTTTTGCATAGTAATCTAATAAAATATATTAAAAATAATTGAAGGTATAACACTACAAAATTTTGAAAGGATATCGGAATACTGTATGGTGACTTTTTAAGTTATTAACGGAACATAGAATTGCATCATACCACCAATGAGATTATTTGAAATTGCTAATATTAACTATTAAGCAACATCATTATAATGATACGAGAGCTTCAGCTCAAAACAATATTAATAAAGGAGTCTAATGGCTACTCAAGAGGTAAATCGAGTCTTTAAAAAGACTTAGATTCTTTGAAAGCAGATTTTAAAGATGTTATAAAATCTATCAAGGATATGGTGCAGAGCGCGGAATCCGCCAGATAGTAATCTCAGACCAACTAAATAGCGATGAGATCAAAAATACATAGATGATCTTAAATCAAAAGGCAAAAGACGGCGTAGAGAGCGTAAACGATGCAATAAAAGAAGATCCAATTAAAAGCATTGCCATTGCTGCAGGCGTTGGATTTTTAGCTGCCTGGTTATAATGGCAAGCATATCTGGATTATAGTATCCGTGGTTGAGCTTATAGATGCTCAAGCTCGGACGATATTAGGTGTTCTTTTTAAAGAGCGCCAATTCAGTTGTACTCAATATAATTGTGGGTGTGATTTGCATCATAGGCTTAGTATTCTTTTTGCTAGGCCTGCACACGCTCCCTTGAAAAACTATTGGGAAAAGTGGGCGTATTTTGCATGCTCTGCTGTGGCTTTTTATCTTCAATTATCATATACAAGGTATTCCTGCAAAGTGACATAACAAAAAGAAAAGCTAGAGTAGTAGTATCGATGCTAGAGAATAAAAACACAGATAAAAGCTAAAACTCGAAGAGGCTAAGCTACATTTGATTACTAAATGATCCATTACCAAACTTTTTCAACAGAACTTAGCCTAATCAATCAGAGGCAATATTAAGCAGGCCTTGAGTATCAATAATAGATAAGGTACTAATACCTACAGCAAGCAAATTTCTATAAAAACTAATTTTTATACTCTTTTCTTACTTTTGATATTTAATAACTTTTATATATAGTTAGCTATATAATTTCAAGAGATGACCGTGTTGCTGAAAGTGAAGATCTTGCAAAACCATTTAAGGTATAAAAGACTACCAATTCTGCCCAAGAGTCACATCTTAAAAACAAAGGAGATAAATATGCGTTATTTTTCTAACTACTGCTACAGTGCGCTGCCTTTTTATGGTTGGCTGTTCCAATACCTGGTAAGGTGCAAAAAGAGGATACAGGTAATGCTGTAGAATGGTCAAAAGAAAAAGTTAATAAGTTGCGACCTACGTTAAAAAGACAAAACAGAATAATTTTTGTTTTTAATTTTAAACGTAAATATTAATTCATTATCCAGCGGGTTGAACTTTAATAGTTCATGACCATATAATTTTTCCTATTATATTTTATCTTTCTTTTATAGAATCATATTTATAGTTGGCCTATAAACTAACAATATATGGTTAAGCAATTACATCTCCATCCTAGTCCTTACTATTGCGAGCGCTTGGCTTAGGCATGTGTTAGACTGGATGATAAAGAATTTTCAGCTGGCATACCTTCGATCATATATGGATTTTTCGCGCTTTACACGGTTGTGAAAAATTTTTAGAGTCAGGGCTAAAAATGTCCGCTGGAGAGTCGGTTTTAGCAGCAAGTCTCATACTTAGCGTTATGATACTGCCATTTTTACATCACACCCTGCTTCAAAGCGTGGGTCTGCTAAAAGCAAATTCAAGACACAATTCTGACGCTCTTGGCGTAAGCACGGGATACTTTATACGTAGAGATCATTTTAAGAAAATCGATAAGAGCTAGCATCTCAGGCTTTATGCTTGCATTTTCAAGGGCAGCTGGCGAGGACGATGGCTCGTGATGATGGTCATAGGCAACACCCCGCTTTTTCCGCACCTGCTCTCAAAAAGCTCAGACCATACCATCTCTAATAGCCCTTGAAATTGGCATGAGCGAGGCTGGCAGCCTGCACTATCACGCTCTTATTGCAAGCGGATTTGTCCTGCTTGTTTTTATCTTTGTGCTAAATATTTTTATCTTTAACTGAGAAAAACAATGAACACTTTTAAAGGATTTTTAGTCAAATTTACGCTTATCTTTGCGTTTTTATCGTCATTGCGGTGATGTTTTGGATATTTTATTTCATCTTTGCAAATGGCATCTCTCAGATACATTGACTTTCTAACCAAAAATCCGCAAGGTTTAAAGTTAGGGGTGAGGCAGCGGCATAAGAGACGCCATCATAGGGCTCATTTTTGCTGATGATACTATCCATGGTATTTTCTGCGCTTCTTGGCGTTAGCTGCGCCATTTATAGACACTGACTGCACCTCTAGCACGATAAAGCTTGGGCTTCGATTTATCATCAAACGATGGCCTCGATACCTTCTATCTTGCTTGGAATGTTTGTTTATGGGCTTTTTATCGTTAGCCTTGATATCCCAAAAGAGCCTGCTAACAGCTAGTATAACGCTTGCTTTGATGGTCTTTCCTTTTGTTGAAGTAAGCGTTGAGAAGGTGATCTCGCAGATCGATGAAAAAGATGTTAAGAGATGAGCTCAGCGCTTGGCGTTGATAGAAATTTCATGGCTAGAAAGCTAGTTTTGCCAACTATTAGAAAAATATCATATCTATTTTAATACTTGCTGGCAGCTACGCCATAGGGGCAACCGCGCCACTACTTTTAACAGGGTCGTCTTCATGGCAAAGGCTGAGGGGCCTGCTCTCGCCAATCATGGCACTGCCTTTTTCACCTGCACATGCTCCTAAGCCAGTCAGTCGCAACGCAAAATGCCCTACGCCACGGCGCTTGTGCTCATTTTATACTTATCATTTTTGCACCTGTTTTCAGCCGTAGTTTTTATTTGATATAGGAGAGAAAATTGCCAGATATTTTAAACATAAAAAGAGCTTAGTATCTTTTACCAAGAGAATGAATTTACAAAAGATCTACAATTTAAACGTCGCTCAAAGACGAGATCATCTGCCTAATGGGTAGCTCAGGATGTGGTAAAATCGACATTTCTTTCAGCGCTAAATGGCTTTTTGGAGCAAAAAGGCGGCGGATATAGTGGAGAGATACTATTTAAAGGCGAAAAATATCAAAAATAAGGGCTTGAATGGCTAAGAAGAAAGCTAGCCATACTCTTTCAAGACGCCACGCTCTTTTCCATTTTAGTGTAGAAAGAAAATTTGACCTATGCGATGGAGATTTTTATGAAGGCAGCATAAAAAGATAAGCAAAAAGAGTAGAGGAGCTGCTTAAAAGCGTAATTTACTTTGATGAAATTAGCGACCTTGATATGCCAGCTAGCAAAGCTTTCTGGCGGTCAAAAGCAAAGATTTTGCATCGCAAGGATGCTAACTACAAAGCCAGAAGTGCTTATGCTTGATGAGCCTTGCTCGTCGCTTGATATGAAAAATGTCTTGACTGTAGAAGATCTTTTAAAAACTTGTCGCAAAGATACACCATCATCATCACCACGCACAATGAAGAGCAGGCAAAAGGCTTGGTGGTAGGATAGTCCGCATAGTGGATAAAGAAATTGCATTTTAAAAGAGCTAGAATTTCTAGCTCTAAAGGTGATCGATAAACCTCTTTGTGATATTTGCATAGGCATCGATCCTGCGGTCACGTAAAATGGCCAAATTCTTCTGAACTTCTTCGCTTCTTTTTCATGTCTATCTCAACGATCTTGCACTGCTCGCTATGGCTATTTGCACGGAAAAAGCTGCTCGCCTTGTGGCCCAAAAGCAAAGCTATTTCCCCGAAAATTTTTATCCCATCCATCACGCCGCTATCATCTTTTCAAAGCCTAGACGATTTACTGCTACCACTGGCAGGCCATTTGCCACGCTGTGACCTCTTTGCACTGCCACGCTTCAAGCTGCCTTGACTTTTCATCCTCGCTATCGCCTCAAACCAGCCAATAGCCGTTGGATAGATGAGACTTGCCCCTTTAGTGCCATCAGCCTTGCTGCCTCTGGGTACCACTGATCCCAGCAGACCAAAAACGCCAAGCTTGCCAAGGCTAGTTTCAATAGGCTCAAAGCCAATATCGCCAGGCGTGAAGTGACATTCTCGTAAAATCCAGGGTCATCAGGGATGTGCATTTTTCGGTATTTGCCAGCCACGCTACCGTCACGCTCGAAGACAAAAAGCAGTGTTGTGATAAAGTCCGTCAGCCCTTTTTCAAAAGAGCGAAGTGACCAAAACTACGCCGTTTTTCCTTAGCCACCCCTGCCCCAAAAAGCGACGTCCTCTTGCCAATCATTTGCGTGATCAAAGAAAATGTGTATCCTCGCTTTGGCAAAAAGTATTGCGTCTGGTGCAGCTCTTGGCAGAACAACTAGATCAGCGCCACCTTTTTGCCTCGGCTATTAGCTCAAGCGTCTTTGCGATGGTCGCCTCTTTTGTCCCTTTAAAATTCTTGTTGAAGTAGTGCTACTTTCATCTCATCTCCCTTCTTTGTCGTTGTATGGGTCTAAATGCGTGGTTATCTGCCACGAAATAAATCTCTAAATTTCTCTCTTATCTCAGCTTCAAGCGATTCGGCCACCTCGTGTGCGTCGTAAAGAGATATCTTGTTAAAAACTAAATGCAGTGTTAAAAAAATATAGTATTTGCGCTCTGTCTTGTGTTTAGGTAGTGAAAGTCTGAAATCCTCTGCTTTGCCTTTATCATCTTGATGATCTCAGCTGTGACCTCAGGGCTTACTGCGTGATCTAGCAAGACACCAAAGGCGTCCTTGCCAAGACTTATGGCGCTTTGAGCGATGTAGCCGCTTATCACGATACCAAAGATCGCATCTATCATCACCGATCCGCTAACGATTATGATAAGCAGCGAGATGATGACTGCTAGGTTGCTAAAAAGGTCGATCTTATAGTGCAGCGCGTCTGCTTTTATGATAAAGGTTGCCACTTTTTTAGAAGTGGTTTAAAAATAGCACCAAACATAGCGTCACAACTACCGAAAAATACCATCACACCAAGGCTTAAGCCAAGGTCTATCTCAGTGGCTCAGCTAAATTTTCTTAACACTCTCATAAAATATATATCCAGCAGCCACAACAATAATGACGCACTCAAATAAGCGCTGCCAAGGCCTCCAGCTTTGTGTAGCCAAAGTTAAATCTCTCATCGGCTTGCTTTCTTGACTTTCTAAGCGCAAATAAATTTAAAAAGCGAAACGATAAAATCAAGCATCGAATCAATCGCCGAGCCAAGCACAGCGACTGAGCCGCTAAAAGTCCAGCTACCAAATTTCACAAGTGCGAGCAAAAAGGCGCATGCTCCAGCTGCGATAACGGCCTTATTTTCGCCCTGCGTGCACTCCTGCTTATTTATGCTGTTAAACTCATAATCAAACGGACTTGACAAGATTAAGCCCTCTTGTATCTATTTTTGGCTTGAGCAGTGAAGCGAGCCATTTTGACGGACAAAAACTAGCGAATTTACACCGATGATCTTTCTATCTGGCGGTGCCTTGGCTAGTAAATTAGCACCTTTTCATCGTTTTTCGTCGTTATATGTTGGCACGATTAGCGCACCATTTATAAAGATAAAGTTTGCATAGGTGCAGCCAAGCCTTTTGCCATCATAGAAACTTAGGGTTTTTGGTAGTGGCAGAGCAAGCAGCTAAAAGCCAGTTTTTTTAAGCTCTTCTTCCATCCTTTTTAGCTCATCAAAGTGCTCATCGCTCACATCTTCGCAAGCTGCGTAAGCTATCGTATCAGGCGTGATAAAGCGCGCTAAAGTGTCGATGTGACTATCTGTGTCATCGCCTTTTATAAAGCCATTTTCAAAGCCATATGATACGCTTTAAGCCAAATCAAATTTTTAGTTTTTCTTCGATCTGCTCTTTGCTAAGTGCTTTGTTTCTATTTTTCATTTAGTAGGCATTTTTGAGGTGGTTAAAAGCACGCCATCTCCGTTAAACTCGACACTTCCGCCCTCTAGTATCATATCAACAGGCTCCAAGCTTAGTTTTATACTTAGCTAGCTCCAAATTTATCGCATCATCTTTTGAGCTCTTAGATTACCGCCCCAAGCGTTAAATTTGAAGTCGTAGCTCTTTACGCCATCTTTTTGGTGCAAAAACGTCGATCATGCCGTAGTCTCTGATCCAAGTATCGTCAGTATCAGCTTTACAAAACTCTACATTTTTAAATTTCTTCAAATCTAGTGAAATGTGCCTCATCAGGGCAGATGAGCACCAACTTTTCATAGGGCGTAACAGCGGCCACAAGCTCCTCATAGCTCGCCAAAATCTCCTCTAAATAAGGCTCCCAGTCGCTCTTACTATGTGGCAGCGATAAAAACAAAAAGCTCCTGCTCTTCCCACTCTGCATACGCTCTCACGCTCTCTCCTTGTAAATTTACATAAATTCCATAAATCGTAATGATTATCCAAAAGACCTCTATCAAAAATGAACCGAGGTTAAAAATGCACAAAAAGCGAGATTATAAGTAGCACCGCACCTGCTCAAATTTATTATCTGATAGGCTAGATCGCAGCTATTTAGACAGCCGATCTGAAGTAAAAAGTAGCCCATCACGATACAAATCATCCTAAAAACCGATGACCTGAAAAAGATCGATCAAACTTTATCCTTTTTGCAAGCTTAAATTTAAAAGTGCGATAATACCTAATTAGTTTTAAATTTATGATTATTAAGATAGAATGTATCCATTTTTCAGATTGGATTAATATTTATGGATTTTGAGTTTATTGAGAAAGATTTACCCCTTTTTGTAAAAGCTGGGGTGCTCACCTGTCAGATCGCCTTAGGGGATCGTTTTTCCTATTTTGATAGGCATTTTTGCATGGCTGTGAATTTGTACAAGCTAAAATTTTCTCAAAACTAGTTGATTGCTACGTTGAGCTTTCAAGAAACACGCCGCTTCTTATCCAGCTATTCTTTTTATACTACGGCTTACCAAAGCTTGGAGTGTCGATGAGCGGCTTTACCTGTGCGGTCGCTGGGCTTAGCTTTCTTGGTGGCAGCTACATGAGCGGAGCTTTAGACAGCTTTGAGGCGGTTAGAAGGTCACAGATGAAGCAGGTCTTAGTATCGCACTTAGTAAAAATCAGCTCTAAGATATGTCATCTTGCCACAGGCCTTTAGCGTGGCACTTCCGAGCATCAGCGCAAACGTCATATTTTTACTAAAAAGAGACAAGTATCGTTAGTATCGTAGCCCTTTGCTGATCTAGTCTATGTCGCAAAGGATCTCATCGGGCTTTACTACAAGACAGATGGGAGGGCGCTTTTTATGCTGAGTTATTAGCTATCTTGTCATCATCTTGCCAGTCTCGCTGGCGCTTAGCTACGTCGAAAAAGGGTGAGAAATGCAAGGGAGTTAGTATATTATTTGACACTCAAAATTTACTAAGACTGCTTGGAAGGTCTTGTAGGTAAGCACTGAAATTTCATTTATCTCGATCATCATCTCCGTAGTCGGTGGCCCTCATACTTGGCGTTTTGATGAGTATGAAAACAATTTATCTATCTTATTTTAAGAACGGCCTCGAGATCGTTCGTATCATGCCCTCAGATCGTCTGGCTATTTTTATTTTACTTTGGCGTTAGCAAGGCTTTTGGGCTGCATATCTCAGCATTTACCGCCTCACTCATCGTCTTTAGCCTCTGGGGCGTTTTTGAGATGATGGATATCGTGCGAGGAGCGATCACCTCGATACCAAAGCACCAGTTTGAGTCAGCCGCCCTCGCTGGGACTTAGCTCGACTTCACGTTGCTTTTTATGTCATCATCCCGCTTGCTACTAGAAGGCTGGTGCCTGGAGCTGTCATTTACTAAGCCGTATGATAAAAACGACCTCTATCGTCGTGTTAATCGGCGTTGTAGAGGTGGTAAAAGTCGGTCAGCAGATCATCGAGCGAAATGTATTTACAAATCCTATGGCGCCATTTTTGGATATACACGCTCATATTCTTTTTATATTTTGCGATCTGCTATCCAGTCTCAAAACTATCGAAAATACTAGAAGAAAAAATGGAGCTAAAATGAGCGAAAATATCTTAGAACTTTAAAAAATCAATAAACTTACTGGAGAGCTTCACGCCTTAAAGGATATAAGCTTAGAGGTAAAAGTGGCGAAGTGGTCGTGCTTCTTGGACCATCAGGCTGTGGCAAGAGCACAACTCTTAGGTGTATAAACGGCCTTGAGAGCATCGCAAGTGGCGAGATCGTCATAGACGGAGAAGTGATAGATGCTAAAATTTAAAGAGTGGCAAAGGATCCGCCAAAAGGTCGGCATGGTCTTTCAAAGCTATGAGCTCTTTGATCACATGAACGTCATAGACAACGTCCTTCTTGGACCTTTAAAAGTGCAAAAAGAGATAGAGCCGAGGCTGAAAAAGACGGCTGATATGTGGCTAAGCAAGGTTGGGCTACTTGATAAGAAATTTGCCTATCCAAAGGAGCTAAGCGGCGGTCAAAAGCAGCGCACTAGCCATCGTTAGAAGCCTTTGCTTTAAAACCCTGAGATCATGCTATTTGACGAGGTTACGGCTGCGCTTGATCCAGAGATCGTTAGAGAAGTGCTTGATGTATACTAAATTGGCCAAAGACGGCATGACGATGCTAATAGTCACCCATGAGATGAGCTTTGCAAGGGCGGTTGCAAATAAGATCGTATTTATGGACGCTGGAGCGATCGTGGAGATCAGCGAGCCAGAGGAGTTTTTACTAATCCAAAGAGCGATCGCGCGAAGAAAATTTTCAATTTATTCTCATTTTAGAAAAATAAGAGATAATTTGCCGTTTTTCAAAATGCGTTTAGAGCGAGACTTTTACCGCTCTTATTTACTAAATTTTTCTAAAGGAGAAAGAGGAGAAAAATTTTAAATTTTTCTTATTAGCATTAGTCGCTACCGTCTTTCTAACGGGTTGTGGTGATGACAAAGGTGCGGACAAAAGCAGCCGCTTCAAATCAAACTGACGCTATCACAAAGATCAAAGAGCGTGGATATATAGGATAGGCGTTTTTCAGTGACAAACCGCCATTTGGCTACGTCGATAAAAGATGGCAAAAACCAAGGCTATGACATCTACTTTTGCAAAACGTATCGCAAAAGACCTGCTTGGTGATGAGAGCAAGGTCAAATTTGAGCTAGTAGAAGCTGCTGGCAGGGTTGAAGTGCTCACAGCTGACAAGGTCGATATCACGCTTGCAAATTCACAAAGACGCCTGAGCGCGCGCAAGTTGTTGATTTTGCGCTTCCATATATGAAGGTCTCTCTTGGCATCGTTAGCCCAGAAGGTGCTGTGATAAAGAGCGTAGATGAGCTAAAAAGATAAAACCTTGATCGTCAATAAAGGCACAACCGCGGACGCATTTTTACAAAAATTATCCTGATATCAAGCTTTTAAAATATGATCAAAACACCGAAACTTTCGCAGCTTTGGTTGATAAAAAGAGGTGCAGCTCTAGCGCATGATAACGCCCTGCTTTTTGCCTGGGCGAAAGAAACTCCTGGCTTTGTCGTGGGTGTCGAAGCGCTGGCGACGTGGATGTGATAGCCCCAGCTGTCAAAAAGGGCAACAAAGCCTTGCTTGAGTGGCTAAACAACGAGATCATCGAGCTTGGAAAAGAAAAATATTTCTTCCACAAAGACTATGATGCAACGCTAAAAACCGATATATGGCGACAGCGTAAATCCTGAATCTCTAGTCGTCGAAGGCGGCAAACTCTAATTCAAAGTGAGTGATCATAGTGAATGAATTTAATGAATATGTTCGCGATAGATTTTTCTGAATTCGGCGATATTGTCATAAAATCCATGATGGTGGATACTTTGTATATTTTTAACGGTAAAACTGATAGGTGACATTTGTAATAATGAACTGTTTTTAAAGAGAACGCCGACATCGGACAGACTTCTTGCAGACTCAGAACTACGTTATCCTTATAATGGCTCAAAGACGTTAATGCATGTATTCGAGAATGTGAGGATGCGGATTTGATTGGAGAAATTGTTGCGCGGCATGTATGCAGAACTGCCCGAAAAAGAAACCAGCAAAAAGCCAGATAAGTTGGATGTTTAAATAGAATTTGAAAAGCATTTTGGAGTACATTAACCCAAAATGCTTTTTATTGGCTACATCAAGCTCTTTAGCAATTTTTGTCACTTTTGCTCGATCTCTTCTAAAAATTCTTGCTCTTAGCTTCAAATCTAGTGACGATAACTGGCGTTGTATTTGACGCGCGCACTAACGCCCAGCCATTTTCAAACTGAATCCTTATGCCATCGATATCAATGATATTTTTTTATCTTTGGCAGGTCGCAACCCTCGTTTTTCACGCACTCTTTTAGCTTAGCAACTATCTTCAAAATTTTAGCCTCGTCAGTCGTCTTTATCTTGATCTCATCGGTGCTAAGAGACAAGTGGCATCTTATCAAGCTTCCCGTCAAGGTCAAAGCCTTTATGAACTAGCTCAAGCAACCCTCATCATCGCATAAAGCGCATCGTCAAAGCCAAAGTAACGCTCTTTAAAGAAGATATGACCGCTCACCTCTGCTGCAAGATCTACGTTTAGCTCTTTCATCATTTTTTGATGTTGCTATGACCAGTTTTTCCCTCAAAAACTTCGCCGATCTTGAGCGATCTCATCATACATATTTTTGCGAGCATTTAACCTCGCCAAGCACCTTTGGATGTTTCATATTTAGCGCGTAAAGATAGGCTAGTTCGTCGCCTTTTTATATCTCTTTTTGGCGTTATAACAGCGATCCTATCGCCATCTCCGTCAAAAGCCAAATCCAAGGTCAATTTCTTTTCTTTTTCGATGAGCGAAAATATCTCTTTAAATTCTCTTTTTCGCTTGGGTCTGGGTGGTGATTTGGGAAATTCCATCTGGGTCTTCATATACAAATTTTTGCATTTAGTCCAAGTGCTTTTTACGATCGGCACTAAGCTCACGCCAACAGCGCCATTTGCGCAGTCGATAACAAAAGGCTTTTTGATAAATTTTTAAGTTCCTAGCAATTTTTCTACAAAAACTCAACATATTTTTCTAAGATATTCATTCTCACAGCTCTCATCGTCTGCGATCTGCTCACCAGAGGCGATTATCTCATTCACCTTGTCTTTTTAAAAATGTGCAGATTCTTGCCAAAGAAGCTATCCTTTTTGATAGTAATCTTGAAGCCGTTATAATCTTTTTGGATTGTGAGAGCCCGTGATCATGATGTTTGCGTCAAAATAATCTGCATAAACGCTAAAAGTAGCCAACAGGAGTTGGTAGCAAGCCGATGCTATAAATTTGTAAAGCCACCAGCCTTGTTTAGGCCACTTAACAGATACCTAAAAAGCGTGCTAGCACTAAGTCTTTCGCGTCAAAGCCAACGCTTTAAAGTTTTTACGCCAATGTTACATTCTTGCCTAAAGCGAGGCCTATAGCCTTGACGCTATCTTCTGTCAAGTCCTTTTCAAAAATGCCGCGGATGTCGTATTCTCTAAAAATTTCTATCATATTTCATTGTAAATTCTCCCTAAAAGAATGCAAAAATGATACAAGAATAAATTTAAAAAGGAGTAAATAATTTTATAAATTGGTGAGATTAGAAATTTAAATTCGAGCTAGAAAGCTCTAGCTCGAAAAAGGGGCTCTACATCATGCCGCCCATGCCACCCATTCCGCCCATGTCAGGCATTGCAGGCATTGCTTTTTTCTTCTTTTATCTCGCTGATAGTCGCCTCGGTCGTTAGTAGCAAGCTAGCCACGCTAACAGCGTTTTGTAGCGCAACTCTCTCCAACTTTAACTGGGTCGATGATACCAGCTTCAAACATATTTACATATCTCGCCGGTTGCAGCGTTAAAGCCGTAATTTGCATGCTTTGCTTGTCTCAACTGCGTTTGCTACTACGCCTGCGTCAAAGCCAGCGTTCTCAGCGATTTGGCGAAGTGGACGCAGGCGCTCTTCTAACGATCTCAACGCAATTGCCTCATCACCTTGTAAATTTAGAATTTACACTCTTTGAAGCGAGGATAAGAGCTGAACCGCCACCTACTACGATGCCCCTCTTCTACAGCTGCAGAGTGGCGCTTAGAGCGTCATCTACGCGGTCTTTTCTCTTTCATCTCTGTCTCAGTCGCAGCACCTAGCTTTGATAACTGCCACGCCGCCACATGGTTTGCAAAGGCGCTCTTGAAGTTTTTCTTTATCGTAGTCGCTTGTAGTCTCAGCGATTTGAGCTTTGATCCGAGGTTATTCTAGCGTCTGATTGCTGACTTCTCGCCTGCGCCATTTACGATAGTTGTGTTATCTTTGTCGATAACCACGCCCTGAAGCTTGTCCAAGATCGTTTATACTAGCACTCTCAAGTGATCTGCCTAACTCTTCGCTGATAACCTCGCCACCTGTTAAGATAGCGATATCTTCAAGCATCGCTTTTCTTCTGTCACCAAAGCCAGGAGCTTTTACAGCTGAGATGTTTAGTACGCCACGAAGTTTATTTACAACAAGCGTTGCAAGCGCCTCGCCCTCGATATCTTCAGCGATGATTAGAGTGGTTTGCCACTTTTTGTACTTGCTCAAGCACTGGCAATAGAGTCTTTTAAATTTGTGATCTTCTTGTCAAATAGCAATATAAATGGATTGCTTAGCTCAACTTGCATCTTTTCAGGGTTCGTGATGAAGTATGGGCTTAGGTATCCGCAGATCAAACTGCATACCCTCAACAACACTTAGCTCGTCTTGGATAGACTTTGCCTCTTCTACTGTTATGACGCCATCTTTGCCGACTTTCTCCATCGCATCAGCGATAAGTTTGCCGATACTATCGTCTGGGTTTGCTGAGATAGTAGCGATCTGCGCGATCTCTTTTGAGCCTGAAACTAGAGATGTTTTTAGCTCTTCGATAAGCGCTGCTACTTCTTTATCCATGCCGCGCTTTACTTCGATAGGATTTGCGCCTGCAGTTACGTTTCTAAGACCCTCTTTAAATATCGCGTGAGCTAGCACAGTTGCTGTTGTCGTGCCGTCGCCTGCTTGGTCGTTTGTCTTGCCGCCACTTCTCTAACTAGGCTTGCACCCATGTTTTCGATAGTATCTTTTTAGCTCGATCTCTTTTGCCGCTAACGCCGTCTTTTGCTGATGTTTGGAGCGCCAAAGCTCTTGGATAAGGACATTTCTGCCTCTTGGTCCCATTGTCACTTTTACAGCGTCATTTAGCTTTCTTACGCCATCATAAAGGCGGTTTCTTGCATCATCAGGTAGTAAATTTTCTTTTGCCATTGTCTTTCCTTTTAAATTATTTAATCACGCCTAAAACGTCGTCGATGTTTAAAACAAGATATGTTTTATCATCTAATTACCTCAGTACCAGCGTGACTATAAATACTACTTTTTCGCCAACTTTTACGCCCTCAGCTTCAGCGCCAACTGCTTTTACCTCGCCGCATAAAGGTTTTTTCTTTTGCGTTATCAGGTATAATTATGCCCGAAGCTGTCGTCTTTTGTCTCTTCTACGCGTTCGACTAGGACACGCTTGCCCTAATGGTTGAAAGTTCATTGTTCATCCTTTTAGTTTAATTGTCTTTTTAGCACTCTTTATTTTTGGGTGATGAAATGCTAGCATTTTTCTGAAAAAGTCAATAATTTATAGTGAATTACAGCCAAAAACTTTAGTCTAAGTGACTAAAGTTTTATGATATATAAACTAATATAAAGAATTTCTATGAAAAAGTGAGCTTACATAGTTGGCGCGCTTGTGCTCATAATAGCTTGCATCTTTGGCTTTATCTTTAGCCCATTTGGGAAGTCATTTATCGCTGGCAAGATCGAAAAAGAGGCACTCGCTCGTGGTATTGATCTCAAATTTAAAGATTTTAGTTTAGGGTTTTAGTACCTTCAAATTTAGAAGCGACCGTGATGAACGCCACTAAAGTTTAAAAAAGCAAATGGCGACCTCTCCTTGCTTGCTCAAAGTATGAGTTAAATATAGATATAAACGCCGACAAGGTAAAGGCTAGCGAGCTTGGGCTAAAAGATGTGGCTCTTAAAGCAAACGTGGCTGAGTAAATTAGCGACTTTAAATTAGCGGCAACTGGCACGGCACTTGGCTCAAACATAAATTTAAACGCAAATTAAAAGACTACCTGCACAAAAGCTTTAAATCTTGACGCTAAAAATATCAGAGCTTTCTGAGGATCTCAGCTCTTGCTAAAAAGCCAAATTGGCTAGTGGCAAGCTTGATCTAACGAGCAACATGCAAGGGGTTGATGAGAAAAATGAGCCCATCATAAACGCTCAAATTTTGTAAGCGATGCAGCGATAAACAAAAAATTCTAAAAATGAATTTGGGCTAAAATTGTGCAAAAGATATAAGTTTTAAAGGTGGCGTAAATGCTCACTTTGCAAATGAAAAAGTGAGTGCAAAAACCCTTATCATCGCACCAGAAACTACTTTTAAAGGCAAATGAGACGACTTATGATCTAAGTAGCAAAAATTTAAAGAGCGACTTTTCGCTAAACGTGCCTGATCTTGCCCCTTTTTGGCAAGCTCTTGAGGCGAGACAGCTAGAGTGGCGCAGTGGATGCAAACGGCGAAATTACGATGCAAGAAAATGCTCTTAAAACTTAAAAGCTGAGATAAACGGCCTTGGTGGCAAGATAAATGCAATTACGATAGTAAGGTAGTCCCTAAATGCCGCAAATATCAAGCTAAAAGAGCTTTTTAGCACTTGCCTTGCAGCCAAACTACGCAGATGGGCAGATAAATTGAAAGCGCGAAATTTCTAGCGGCTTTGGCGAGCTAAAAAGCTTGCAGGCGAGGCTAAATTTGAGATAAAAACGGCCTTATAAATAATGGTCTTGCAAAGCTTAAAAACGCGGCTAAATTCGAGCTAAAAAGGCGGCGCTGTCGCAAAGGGCGAGCTTATAAGTGACGCAAACGTGCTTAGCGACCTTGGCGAGCTAAAGGATATAAAGGGCGTTTTTGACCTAAAAACAGCCGATGTAGTAAATTGCCCTGCTCATTAGCGACCCTGAGAGGTAAAAGCGGTTAGTGGCTTTGAGGTTGGCTCAAAGATGGCGCTTGCGGGCGATGTGAAGGTTAAAGCAAGCAAGATAGATGAGCTAAATTGAGGCGGCGATGCCTTTGCTGGCAAGCTAAACGCCACTATAAAAATGAAAATCTTGATCTTAGCCTAAAAAGAGGCACAGCTAGGAGAAAGGTACAGCACTTAGTGGCAACGATAGACTGGTAAATGCCAAGGCAAATGTCCAAGCAAAGGGGCAAAATATCTTTAGCAAAAAGCCCAGTATCGCTGCAACGATCGCTTTAAATGATGGCAAATTAACGCTGCAGCCTTAGTAAAATGCTTGATAAAAATTCCCTGAAAATGAGAAAAGTGGCTCAAATTGGCCCTAGACTACAAAGGCGAGCATGGCAAAGATGTAGTGGCGACTTTCTTAGCTCGCTGGCTGATATAAAGGGTATAGATGGTGAGCTTTGACGTGGGCAAAAACACGCTAAGCTTAAAAAGCTTCAAGCGGTGAGTCTCAGAGTTAAACAAGCTTACATTTTTAGCTGGTCGTAGCTTCACGGTAAATCGTGCAGCGCTCATTACCGCAAATGGCAAAGTGGATGATCTAAGCGTAAAAGCCACTTCAGATGATCTATTTAAAGGGGCAAACTCGAGGGCAAACTACAAAGGTGGCGCGCTTGATGCGGTGCTAAAAACTTCGAAGTCAAGGGCCTAACGCAGACTTTGGGGCTAGAACATCTTTATGACGGCAACGGCGATGCGAATGGACTACGAAACAAAGCAAAGGGTGAGTGAGTTGACATCTTGCTAAAAGAGGGTCACCTAGCCAGCACTAAAATCTCACAAACAACATAAAAAAATATTCACTGGCAAGGACATCACAAAAGAATTTACAAAGACAGCAAATGTACGAGCGATATAAAAGGGCGACAACGTCATTTTTAACGTAATTAAGCTCGCCAAAGAGCGATATAAAGGTCGCAAACGGCACTTATAATACCGCTACAAAAATGCTAAACGCACCGCTTGTTTGCAGGCTCGAAAAGACCGATCTAAACGTGCACATTCAGGCACGACAGATAACCTAAAAATACGATGTCAGATCACAATATCTCGAAAATAAGGTCAAAAAGAAATAGGTAGATTTTTAGATAAAAAGCTTGGCAAAGATGATGAAGGCGCAAGCGACGAAAAAGCAAAATTAAAGGGGCTTTTAAAAGGGCTATTTTAGATGAAAAAGGCGGAAAAAATTTAAAAGTATCTAATGGGGCTTTGGGCACTTTTGTCGACATAAATCAAAGTGCCCTTGGCGCGATGCTGCCATTTTTTCATCGCGAGCTACCACTACGACTACGCCACAGCCGCCTCGCTCGTGACCGCCACAGATTGTAGCAAGCTAGCTCGTCCAACCGCGCTTATCGGTCGCCTAAGCGACAAAAGAGCTACCATACATCATTCCAGCTTGGGCTACTTTTTGGCGGGCGGGGGCATGAGCCCTCACTGGCTTTATCACAAACTACTACCTCATCTTAGTTTGCGTGATGATAAGCGGTATCGGCGCCGCGCTCTTTCACCCAAGCGCCGCAGGGATCGTAAAATTACGCCTCAAATGCCAAAAATAGAGCCAAAAGCATAAGTATATTTTCCTTTGGAGGTAATGTCGGCTTTGCAGTTGGACCTATTTTTGGTCGCCGTTTTTGTGGGAAAATTTTGGCCTAGGGACGCTAGTTTTTATAATCCCTCAGATTTTACTATACTTACTTTTGTACCTTAAAAGGGCAAATTATAAAAGCGCTCGAAGGCAATCACAAAAAGCAAACATTCACAAAAACTACCTCTTAAAAGACGATCTGGGCGCATTTATAAGGCTTTGTGTCTGCATATTTTTCACGCTCTATCGTCGCATTTTGGCTTTTTCGGCATTTTTAGCATCTATCTCATCAAAATTTTTTGGCCTTAGCAAAGAAGCTGCAAATGTAAATTAAGATATGTTTTTGCTGCAGGCGCGATCTCTACGCTGTTTGGCGGAGCTCTAGCAGATAGATACGGACTAGCTAGACTCATCAAAAATAAGCCTAAAGTATCGCCGCACCACTAGTCGAGCTAATGCTCTTTATCGACAGCTACACGCTATTTCTCGCGGCCTCCATGTGCGTGAGTGCCTGCCATCAGCCTATCTTTTTAGCCCCTCTATCGCCCTTGCACAGCTTTATCTACTACAAACCAGATCGGCCTAGCCTCTGGCGTAACGCTTGAGCTTAGCATCACAATCAGCGGTATATTTGCAACGGTCATCGGCAAGATCGCTGACATCTTAGCCTAACGCACTCATTTTACTTTATCGCCGCAGTTTCACTTATCTGCGCCGTTTCTAGCTATTTTTGAAGCCGGTCGCACGATAAATACATACTAAATTAATATACATTAACCTGATTTAAAATATTTAAACATTTTTAAACTAATTACAATAAAATAACTAATTTAATTTAAAGGAGTAGGTGAAACCGTTACAACAAGAACAAAAATATATATTAAAAAGTGCCAGAGAGTTGGGGATTATATCTTGTATTGTGATGATATTTAAGCATCTAGTTTTTCATTTTCAGGACTTTATAAAACCCTTGATCGTGATTTTTAGTTTTATCTTTAAAATATGCTGTGACTCTATCAGTTGGATACTTTTTATTTTTGCTATTTCATCGATATGCTCTGTTTTATAATTCCTCAAAACTAAGAACATATTTTTAAAATTTACTTTACTATTTTTCATTTTTGGCATATGTGGTTTTAGCTCCTTTGACTTTTGAAATTGTTATGTATCTAATAGATTCTAACCATGATGATTTTATCTTTAAGATATTGAATTATTTTTATAGTGACAGAAGAGATCATGCATAATCACGACCTGTTTAAACAGCTATTCATCTATCGCAACTATTTATTAAGAGTATTATTCGTAACAGCATCACTATTTTTATTTATATCTATCGCAAAATTAATAAAAATAACAAAAAGAAAAATGTTTTGGGTTTTATGTGTTATTTAGTGCATTTCATATAGCTACCTACTTTATTGAGATTAATCACAGTAATTTATGATTATATTGATACTGGAGTTTTTCTTTTCTTGCTTTAATAGCATGGTGGCGACTAAAGACACAGAGCAAGTAGTGACGAAATCCAAGCAACTAGCGAAGATGTAATTTTAAACGTGACTGCTATCAAATCTTCAAAGCCAATTAGCCGCTGAAAGCCTGTTTGGATTGGCCTTGTCGCAACATTTTTTACTATATTTTTTGAATATTTGTTAATACATCAAGACAAAAATGTCACTTCGACCAATAATATTTATAAAACCACTTATTTACGCGGTAGTATTAGTAGTTATCTACTCTGCCATTACAGCAGATAGCACATATTTTTAAATGAGCCAAGACTGCGTACAAATTTCTTATTTTTTCTCTATTCTTTTTTGCGATATTTATAATGACAAAAGCAACAACTGAATACATGTATATATATGCTTACGATTATACTTTTTTAAATGTCTTTAGTATAAACAATGCCTTAATTAAATCTTTAACTTCTAGTGCTAATTCGATCTTCTACGTTGGAGTATTTTGCACACTTATAGCTACAGTATTTTTATTTTTATTTACAACAAGATTGGTAAGCGCAACTAAAAGTAGGCTATTGCTGGATAATTTCTATATTGTTTTGCGATAAGTTCGGTTATACTTTTAGTACTACTATTTCCAAGTAGACCAGACTTTTATAGGCCTTTTAACCAAAAACATAGACCTTTTTAATATAGAAGGATTTTTATTTCTATTAATTGCTTGGTATAGCATGAAAAAGACACAAGAGTAGGATCGATCATAAAAAGGCATTTGACGATAATTTGTAGTTTAAACAGCTAAAGACAAGATGATTTTTGTCTTTAGCCTCGCTACGAGGAGGCGAGAGTGTACTTACGATACGAATAGGCTCAAAAAGCGATAGTATTTTGTGATAGATTTGAATGTTGTGTAGTTTAAAATAATAAAAATTTAAGCCCTAAAGACAAGAAGAATTTTTGTTTTTGCTTCACCATGCTCGCAACGAGACTTCGCTACAAGGAGACAAGGCGGATGAGCAAAAAACAGGGGCGTATAAAAATACTAAATGCGCGAAATATTAAAATTTAATTTTTTATTTAGCGGCAGTGTTTTGTCGATAGATTTAATTGTTGGGTAGTTTAGGGTACTGCAGACTAGTGACACATAGTAATTTAAGTTTGGCTACTGAAATATCAAGGCAAAGTATTTTGTGATGATTTTAAATGCTACGAAGAAATTTTCGACCGAAGATAGAACACTAGTTCATCAAGGGAGAAAATTTCTAGTTCATTTAAAAGCACGCAAGAGACGAGACTTCTTATAACTTTTCTCATCTTTGCTATCTCGTCACGTAATGCCGCCGCCTTCTCAAACTCCAGCTGCGCCGCCGCTTCAAGCATCTGCTTTCTTAGTTCTTTTACGATCGCGGCTCGCTCGCTAGCTGGCATCTTTTCCAAAGTCTTGCCACGTTTATACCCATTTCGCCGTCATCCTCGACATGCAAGCTCTCTCGATATTTCTGCTGGCAGAGTGCGGCGTGATGCCGTGAGCTTTGTTGTATTCATCTTGAAAAGTTTACGCCCTAGCAGTCGTCGTATCGATCGCCTCTTTCATGGACTTAGTTATCTTTTTGGCAAACATTAGCACCTTTGCCGTCCCATTTCTAGCTGCACGCCCCATCGTCTGTATAAGGCTCGTTGTCGAGCGCAAAAGCCCTCTTTATCAGCGTCCACGATCGCTATCAGGCTCACTTCAGGCAGGTCAAGCCCCTCACGAGCACCGTTGTGCCTATTAGCATGTCAAACTCACCACTTCTAAGCCCTCTAATGATCTCATTTCGCTCGATCGCGTCGATGTCTGAGTGCATATACTTGACCTTGACGCCAAGCTCGATGTAGTAGCGGCTTAGCTCCTCAGCCATCTTTTTAGTTAGCACCGTGACCAGCACGCGCTCACCTCTAGCGATAACTGCCTTTTGCCTCGTCAAATAGCGCTTCTACTTGAGTTGTCGCTATCTTTTTATCTCGATCAAAGGATCAAGCAGGCCCCGTAGGACGCAAAATTGCTCATAGACGTGCCCCTGGCTGATACCAAGCTCGTACTCGTTTGGCGTGGCTGAGACAAAGAGGATTTTCGCCTTTTTACTCATAAACTCATCAATTAAGCGGTCTGTTATCAAGCGCTGAAGGCAAGCGAAATCCATACTCCACAAGCACCTCTTTACGGCTCCCTATCACCCGCATACATGCCCCTAAACTGCGGCAAACTCACGTGGCTCTCATCGACGATGACAAGATAATCCTCGCCACTTATCTCAAAGTAGTCAAACATCGAGTACGGCGTCTCTCAGCCTTTTGACCAGTCAGATGTCGCGCGTAGTTTTTCGATACCTTTACACATGCCAGTGCTCGCCATCATCTCAAGGTCAAACTCCACCCTTTGCTTTAGTCTTTGCGCCTCAACTAGCTTACCCTGCTCGTTACATTTACAAACGCACGTCAAGCTCCTCTTCGATCTCCTTCATAGCGATCTTTAGCCTATCAGCACCAACGATAGAACTGACTGGTGGCGTAAAGTGTAAATTGAGATATCGCTGGCCTTTTGTTATCAAGCACGTCAAAATGATACATCGCATCGATCTCATCGCCAAAAACTCGACCCTTTAGGGCTTCGTCGTTGTAATAAGCTGGATAAATATCCACCACATCGCCATTTACACGAAAGTCGCCCCTGTCAAAGTAGTTGTCATTTGCGCTTATAGCCCATATCGACAAGCTGCTCTAAAAAAGCTTTCTTTGGCTTATCTTCTCACCCACGCTAAGATATACCACCATCCCTTTATACTCGCTTGGATTACCAAGGCCGTAGTTTGCAGAGACTGAGGCCACGCAGACGACGTCGTCAAAGCTTAGCAAGCTAGCCGTCGCAGAGAGACGCAGGCGCTCAAGCTCCTCATTTACCGAGCTATCCTTTTTCTATATAGGTCGCTTCTTGGGATGTAGGCCTCTGGCTGGTAGTAGTCGTAGTAGCTTATGAAGTACTCAACATGGTTTTTTAGGGAAAAAGCCTTTTAAATTCACTGTAAAAGCTGCGCGGCAAAGGGATTTGTTATGCGTCATGATGAGCGTTGGCATATTTAGCTCGCGTATGACATTTGCCATGGTAAAGGTCTTGCCAGACCCTGTCACGCCTAGAAGAGTTTGGTATTTATTGCCTGATTTTATGCTTTTTACTATCTCTTTATCGCTCTTGCTTGGTCGCTGCTTGGGCCATCCGATGAAATTTCACCTACTCATTGATCGCCTTTACATTGGGGCCGATTCATAGCAAAGATAGTGCTTTGTCAAATGAAAGATTTTTAAAAAGAATTTAGCCTCTGCGTGTTAGAATACGGCATTAATTATTATTTTTAAAAGGAACCTTTATGTTTGAAGATAGCGCAATACTAGAAAAGCCTGACAGACAAAGTAAATGAACTGATCAAAAATACGACGAACTTTGCAAGACAAATGAGGAGCTACGCAACGAGATAAGTAACACTAAAAGCGCAAAAATGAGGCAAAGACTAATCAAATAATGCGTTTAGAAGAGGACCTTGATAAGAAAAATAGCGAAGCTGATGATGTAATGAAAAAGATCAAAGCAGTCCTTGGTAGATAAAGCTAGACGTTTTTGGCATAAAATATGAAACAGATCACGCTCACCGTATCATCTCGCGACTATACGATCACACTTGATGATGATTTTGCTAAAGATTACTTTCGAGCGCGACTGGCAGAAATTATGGGTGGAAAGAAGGTATCGAGCCTCGTGAGCTTATAAACGCCTTTGTCGAAAAAGAGCTATGAGAGCTACACAGATTACGCGTCGTCAAAGGGCGTGACAAAGATATAGAAGAAAAACTAAAATCAGGAAATAAATGAAAACGAGCTTTTTACCCTAATAGAAATCATATTTGTCATCGTCATACTTGGCATTTTTAAGTGCAGTCGCCATGCAAAGCTTTTCTTTACTAGAGGCGACGCCATGAGTCGCAAACGCAAGAACACAAATAGCCGCCATAAAAGTGGCATCTCGCTAAAATACAATGATAGCGTCCTAAAAGGCACTCCAAAAGTATCCTGATACGCTTGAGGCCAGGAAGCAACACTTTTCAAAACGTTGTGAGCGTGCGCTGTAAAGACAGCGGCACAAAAACGGCTGGCATAAAACTGGAGCAACAACTTATACCTTCAAACTAGACGGACAGATAGCAAATTCACTTACAAAAACGCAACAGCGGTGAATTGACTGCAGGAGTAGCGACGGACTTTGCAGCGCTCTTGGTGATGAGATACTACGAGGTCATGTTGAGCGGGGATGGGTAGCTGCACTCACATATAAAAAGCAGAGCTAGATATTGCGCCATTTCGCGCCGTTACTGCAAAAGCTTAGAGGCAAAAGTCTGGTTGGCTTTATCCTGCGCGAAGTGGATGAGCCAAGCTTTAAAACAAGACTTTATTGATGAAATTTCTACCCTCAAAGCTAAACGACATCCAAGCAACTTTTGACACGATTGCTCGCCTACTACTACACCTGCGAGCTTGGCGTTGCTGCAATTATTTGAGCCACAAAGCCTTATAGATGGTAAAATTATAGTGAGTGCAACCGACTTTAAAAGCGCAAATTGAAAGCCAAAAGCAGCTTGAAGCGCTTCGTTTTATAAACGAACGAAAAAGCTCGCTCATCTTTGGCGACACGGGGAAGCGGCAAAAGCGAGTACATAGCAAAGATTAGAGAATTTACTAAACGCAGGCGGCCAAGCGCTATTTTTAATGCCTGAAATTTCACTAACACCGCAGATGCAAAAAGCGCCTAGAAGCTTCTTTGGTGAGGGACTGTGGCTGTGCTGGCACTCAAAGATCACGCCAAAGAAAAAGAGCAGAATTACAAAGGATATTAAAAGCGGCAAGGCAAGACTAATAGCAGAGCTAGGTCTGCCCTATGCCACTTGGTGGCTAAAACTCATCATCATCGACGAAGAGCACGACGATAGCTACAAAAACACAGGCTCAAAACCCACTACAACGCAAGAGACCTAGCTCTCTTTCTAACTGCTAAATTGACCTGCAAGTGGTACTTGGAAGCGCCACACCAAGCCTCACTAGCTTTTCACAAGCAAGAGCATTTTTCGCCTAGGGGACATATTTTGCGTCGCAAAGAGCTATATGTTGATGAGAGCGAGACTGGCATAAGCGAAAGGTACAAAAGAGCGAGATCGCAAAGACGCTTGGAAAGCAAAAACAAGCCGTCGTCTGCCTGCCAACAAGGAGCCATTCAAATATCTTGTCTGCAAAAACTGCGGCGAGACAGTGAGAGTGTCCATTTTGTAGCATCGGCATGAGCTACTATAAAAACAAAATGTGCTAAAGTGCCAATACTGCGAGCACAAAATGGCCGTGCCAAGACCTGCCACCAGTGCGGTAGCGAGATGATAGAGGCTAAAAAGATCGGCACGAGGCGAGGCTTTTAGAGCGACTACAAGCCGAGGTTTGCAAACGCTAGGATCGCTCAGGTGATAGAGACGAGATCACGACGCAAAACAAAGCTCGATAAAAAGGCTTTGAAAGAATTAACGATGGCAGATAGACATCCTGCTTGGCACGCAGATGTTAAGCAAAGGGGCATGACTATCACAACGTTGAGTTAGCCGTCATCATGGAGCACTGACGAGCACTGAAATTCTCCTGATTTTTAGAGCCAGAGGGCGGACACTTGCCCTTGCTATGCAAGTAGCTGGAAGAGCCGGCAGAGAACGGAGCTGGCAGAGTCATCATCCAAAGCAAGCAAAGGGAGTTTTTCCGAGCTTCATTAGCGACTACGACGCATTTTTAAAGGATGAGATACCTTTTAGAAACTCTTTATCCGCCATTTACTAGGCTGCTTCGCGTGGTCGTTTCGCACAAAAGATGAGAGCATGGCAAAGGGTGCAATGAACGATTTGTGCAAGGCTAGAGCCACTAAAAAGGCGATGAACTAGAGATCGTGGGATATGGCAGAGTGTCGGATCGAGTATCTTGGCTGTACATTTAGATGCGAAATTCTACTTCGCTCAAACTCTCACACCATGTGCTTTTAAAAAGCGGCAGACCCTCTGCAAAAAGCGAACTTAGCGACATCGATATAGTATCCGTGAATTTTAGTTTAGAGATTAGCTAATGTTGATTATAATCTCACCAAATTAACGGACATCTATGCTACTAACTCTTACAAATTTATATTTTATTTTTACCATTTACATTTTTGTATATTTTTATCTAAATAAAAAGCGTCTTACGGAGGTAGCAAAGAGCTTTTTGGTTTTATCGTCTTTTATACAGCTGGTGGAATGTCATTTTATCTGCCGCTAATCTTAGGCTCAATGGTATTTAACTACTGCTTTGGTATGGAGCTAAACAAAGAGTAATAATGTCTAAAATTTATTCTTATACTGGGCATCGCGGCAAAGTTGATGCTGCTTGGATATTTTAAATGTTCAGACTTTTTCATAAAGCAATCATTACCTATCTTTCACACTCAGATACCTCATTTCGATTTACTGTTGCCTCTTGCAATATCATTTTTACCTTTCAGCCAAATAGCCTATCTGATTATGATAGTGCCACGTACTGAAGCAGTATGACTTTTTAAGACTACTGCTTGTTTGTTACCTTTTTCCGCAACTAATCGCTGGTCCGATCGTGCATCACAAAGAGATGATGCCGCAGTTTGCAAATGTTAGAAATAAAATAATCAACTCATAAAAACATAGCAGTTGGGCTATTTATATTTTTCAATAGGTCTTTTAAAAGGTAGTTATCGCTGATAGTTTTGCTATTTGGGCAACAAATGGGTTTGATAAAGCTACTACCTTAAAGTTTATTTTGAAGGCATGGGCGACCAGCCTAAGCTATACATTTCAGCTCTACTTTGACTTTAGCGGATACTGCGATATGGCTATCGGTGCAGCACTCTTTTTAACATTAAGCTTCCGATAAACTTTAACTCCACCTTATAAAGCCTTAAACATTCAAGACTTTTTGGCGCAGATGGCACATAACACTAAGCCGCTTTTTAAAAGACTATATCTATATTCCGCTAGGTGATAGCAACCGCAAAAGGCAAAGCTAAGAACATACATCAAATTTGAATGGCAACCTTTATAATAGGTGGTATGGCACGGGGCTGGCTGGACATTTTGTCTTTTTGGGGATTTTTACATGGAGTTGCCTTGGTTATTCACAGAGTTGGAGCGAACTTGGCTTTAAGATGAATAAAATTTAGCTTGGCTTATAACATTTAACTATAAATATTACTTGGGTCTTTAGGGCAAAAGATTGGGACGATGCTTTAAAAAGTTTTCAAAAGGGATGTTTGGGCTTAGTGGTATTGTTTTACCAAATTTATGCAAAGCTTGGGTTTTTAAAATCTTTTTGAGTGTAAGTTTGGTGATTTTATAGCCAGCATTGAAGGGATAGATATACTTTCCTATATATTGCATCTGGTTTTATTTTTAATCTTGCTTTCAAAAACTCTGTCGAGAAAACCGCCATGTTTGAGACCAAGCTACTTAAACGTCATATATCTTATATTGATTTTATTGTTATCCTTTTTACTCAATGATCGCTGTAAAAACAGAATTTTTATATTTTAATAGGATTTTAAATGCTAACAAACAAAAAATTTTTCAATCATTATATACATTTTATTATTGCATGGTATCAATACCTTCTGTATATATAAAATATTACTTAAAGCAAAAGAAGATTTGTCACTACAAGAAGCTGCAAAATTTCAATTAGATGCAATATATAACTTCTTGAACTTAGATATGTTTCAATACAAATTAGAGCTAATCAAAAACATTAAGCCAAAAATTATAGCACTAGGCTCATCAAGAGTTATGCAATTTAGAGAAGAAAGTTTAATACAAGTTTTATTACAACTGGCGGAGCAATGCATCATCTAAACGAGAAGGATATTTATTTTTACAAGAAAGTGATCATAAGCCAGAAATCCATAATTTTAGGTTTAGACTTTTTGTTGGTTTAATGAAAAACTTTATCAACCAAGAGTTTTTAATTACTTAAATAAAACAGAAATTGATATAAAAAGCAAAATTAACCAAACACTATCCATAATCCTAAAAAGAAATTGACCTTGATATTTTTAAATACATCTTAAAAAGACAAAAATGACATAACAAACTGACCAAACATAGGACTAAAGATCCTAAATACTCAAATGGCTTTAGGAAAGATGGTTCTTACCAGTATACTAGCTTTATTTTTAGGAGATGATTCAGATATAAATTACCAGATACTTTAAAAGAGTAAAAAGTAGCGATTCTAGATTTGAATACGCTAACCACATCTCTAAAGAGAGGTTGAGTCTCAATGAAATTATAAATTGCAAAAAGACAATGATATACAATTATTACTACTATACCGCCTTTATGAAGCAGAAGTTGTTGAAAAAGATGAATAGTCTTGGCGATAAATACAACTATGTTTCTGAATTTCAGAAAACTCGTAAAAGGCACGGATATAGAAATGTGCTGATTTTCACGATGCGAGAGATTATTATAAGGATAGTTTACTCGGTGTGATGGTTTTCATGGGTGGTGATGCTGGCCTATCAAAGGATATTAAAAAGATGTATAGATCAAAACTCAAGCCCTATCAAAATACTTAAATATAAATTAATCAACAAATCAATTAGTGAAAATGCAGGAAAAACTCTAACTATTTTCGACAAGACAAAATATAAAATATATAAAGAAAGAGATTTTAGAGCTGGGATGTGTAAAATAAAAATTTACACACTAGATTATATTGCTGGCATATAACAAAATATTTATAACTACTTTTTAACAAATTTATTTTAAAAAGCCAAGATTTTATATATCCCCAATAAAATTTAGAAGGCAGATGCAACTGTACCCGACAAAACAGATAAAAATTCGCTGATGTTTTAATAGGCGGCGACGCACCAATCTCCGTGCAGTCGATGGCATTTTCAAAGACAAAAAGGACGTAAAAAGGCACGCTAGAGCAGATACAAAAGGCTATATTTTTGCAGGGCTGTGACATCGTGCGCTGCGCAGTTTTTGACAAAGAGGACGCCAGCGCGCTAAAGCAGATCGTCAGCAGGGCTCACCCATCCAGTCGTTGCAGACATACATTTTAACCACACCTACGCGCTCATCGTTGCGGGTAATTTGTCGATGCTATCCGCATGATCCAGGTAATATTGGCTCAGCTAAAAAGCATAAAAGCAGTCGTTGATGCCTGCAAGCAGCGAGGCTACCCATCCGCATAGGCGTAGAATTCTGGCTCGCTTGAAAAGCGGTTTGAAGACCGCTATGGCCGCACAGTGGAGGCGATGGTGGAGAGTGCGTATATCAACATCAAACTTCTTGAGGGTTTTGACTTTACAGATATTAAAATTTCCGCCGAAATCAGGCGACGTCGAGCGCACTATGCAAAGCACAGAGCGCTTCGCCCAAAGACAAACTACCCATTTCATCCTGAGGCGTTACAGAGGGCTGGCACGGCGTTTCACGCGACTATCAAGTCCGCGATCGCGCTAGCGGGCTTTGCTTGAGGGCATCGGCGATACGAGTGAGGTTAGCATCACTGGCGAGCTTGAGAGGAGATCAGTTGCAAAGGCGATCTTAAAAGATAGTGGCCGCCAAAAGAGGGCTAAACATCATATCATGCCCAACGTGGGCGTTTTGCAAGCTGACCTCATGGCGGCAGTAAAGCTAGTAGAAGAAAAGACAAAAAGGGATAAAAAGAGCCGCTAAATGTCTCAGTGATGGGCTGCGTGGTAAAATGCTATCGGCGAGGGCAAAGGGGCGCAGACGTAGCCATAGCCTTTGGCAAGGAAATGGCATGATCATGCGCCACGGCGAAGTGGTCGCCAGGCTGCCTGAGAGGTGAGCTTGTGGATGGATTTTTACAAAGAGATCGACGACGAGGATAAAGAGCAGAGGATAAAGCAGTGGCAAAGAGACTTAACGAGATAGAGATTGAGCAACCTTTACGACCTTGATATGGGAGCGAGCCATACTAAGCTCGATTATCCGCAAACAACGACGCTTTGGGCGAGTGCGACACGATAAAGGCTGGGGACTTTTACCTAAAGCTCACGCTCCGATTTACAAAGCGATGGTTGATTGTCTAAACGGCGACGTGCCTATCGCATCGACGTTTATCAAAAACAAGCTTGGCGAAAACTACGATGACAACGTCATGGCGAGCATTTTAGCCCACGAAAACTCGATCATCGACATCCAAAGATACGCAAACGAACTTAAAGAAAAGTCGATGAAACGAAGTCTAGTCAAGATCGCCCACGACATCCCAAGCAAAGGTAAATGAAGACAAAAGCTAGCCGCGATATGGTCGATGAGCTAAGCCAGGGGTTTTACTCGCTGGTCGATGGCAGCGGCACTGGCAGCATCAGGATAGCGAAGATATCATCAAAAAGTTTGATGTGCATATGCAAAAGCAAGCTGCCCTAAACGAGCGCGATATCATCGGACTAAACACCGGCTTTAAAAAGCCATGAGGATGATAAAGGGCTTTAAAAATGGCGACCTCATCATCATCGCAGCACGTCCTGGCATGGGTAAAACGACTCTTTGTCTCAAATCGCAGGGGCACGTTTTAAAAAGTGGCGCAGGCGTCGTATTTTCTCACTTGAGATGCCAGCAGAGCAGATCGTGATAGGGATGCTGAGCTGACAAGACCTCGATCCGCTCAAGAGATAATGACAGCTAGCCTGAGATGGATGAGAAGCTCTCACTTTAGCCACGCATGCAGCAGATGTACCACGCCAAGCTCTTTGTGCATGATAGCGGCTACGTAAATATCCACCAAGTAAGGACGCAGCTTCGCAAGCTAAAGTCAGCTCGTCCTGAAAATTTCACTCTGCGTCATCGACTACATCGGCCCTATACGATGAGCACAAATAACTTCGCCGACCGCCACATACAAATAGCTAGGAAAATTTCTCGTGGTTTAAAGCTTCTAGCGCGTGAGGCTGGATATGCCTATCATCGCACTTTCGCAGCTAAACCGTGGCCTTGAAGCACGCGCAGACAAGCGACCTATGCTAAGTGACCTAAGAAGTCAGGAGCAATCGAGCAAGACGCCGACATCATCCTTTTTGTCTATAGCACGAGGTCTATCTGGAGCAAGAGGAGAACGAGGCAAGGCAGCAGCCGAGGGCAAACCATATCAAAAGTGAGCACGTTTTTAACAAGCTTCAGGGAAAACGCCGAGATCATCGTTGGCAAAAACAGAAACGGCGAAGTTGGATCCATCGACGTGCTATTTCAAAAGCAGTACTCTCGCTTTTTGCGATATCGCCACAACTCCAGTGCAATCAGCTCGAATTTAAAGAGTAAATTGCCAAAAAGCAGGCGTATATTTTATTTTCTCCTGCTTTTGCCTATTTATTTTGTATACTCATTGGCGCTTCGTTAATGAATACAGCGCATTTGTGGAGCTTAGCGAGCATGACGTCCTAAAGCAAAAGTAAGCGTCATTCCACCAAAAGGAGAAACGGCAAAAACGCCAGATAATAAGGATCGACACCTCACAATAGCTTCAAAGCACAACCGCTTCTAAAAAGACGAGATCAGCCTTTATGACATCGTGGCGCCAGCATCCAGCCAATAGACGTGAGACTTTACGGACTATCTTAGCGGCTCATTTTATATGCCTAGCTACGATAGAGCCGTTATCAAAGACGAGCCTAAGTCAGAGAGCTATACATTTCATCCTCAAGCCAGCACGAAAACACTAAACATTCGCAGCTCTTCTCAGCACTCTTTCTTGGCACAAATGTCTTTGGCGAGCTAAGAGATGACGTCTCAAACTGGGGCGTGGCACACCTCATCGCCATTAGTAGGCTATCTCGCAGCTCATAAGCGCGGTTTGCTGTTTTTAAGGCTCATTTTAAGGCCCTTTTATGCAAGATATATGCCTTACCGCTCATATATTTTTGACTTTTACGATCGCCGTATTTTTGGTGCTTTGTTTCTATTTTTATATGATCGGCTTTATAGCAAGCTTTTTACGGGCATTTTTGATGAGCGTGGCTGGCTTTTTAAGATCTGCAAAAGATAAAGATATTAAATTTCCTACACACTTTTGGCGTTATCTTGTTTGCGCGTCGCCCTATTTCCGCAGCTCTTTTTAGCGTTGGATTTTATTTTTCATGCCTTGGCGTCTTTTTATATCTTCGTCTATCTTTTTATACTTTGCGCCCACTAGCCTGTTAGCGAACTCGCGCTACTTTTTAAATTATAGTCTTTTTTGCGATGGAGGTTGCAGTGCTTTTACTTTTTCCTCTCATTAGCCTCTTGCAGCTTAGCGTGCTAGCTTTAAAACTACATATTTAGCATATTTTTATCCGCTAAGCTTTTTGCTTCATCTCTTTGGATATGGCGGCATTTTGATGAGTCTAAGCAGTTTTGTTAGCCTTTAGGCTAAATCCTAGCAGCAAGATTAGCACATTTTAGTTTTTGCTTTTATAACGCTGTGCGCTTTTATCCCTTAAATCCCCTAAAAGTCTTCTCTTTGCTGCTACCTCTTTTTGGCATAAGCTTTTTGCTCCTATCTACTAAAATTTTTATCTAAATTGCCGATATGCTTGAAAATGAAGGTGCAACGATGGATGCTAAAAATAAAACCAAGTGTGATAGAGGTTAAGCAAAAGCGGCTCTCACGGCTACTGCCGATGAAAGTAATTTAAAAGGCAAGAACTGCGCAAAACTAGATAAGAGCGAGGTACGACGCTTCACGTTGGCGCATGAGACAAATAATGAGGCGAAAGCAGCCTTGACGTCCTAAAAGCAGCTAGAAAAACTGCAAAAAGCTAAAGAGATCGACAATGCGATGACAGGCAGAGTACAGCCAAAAATCCCTACGCAAAAGAGATAGTGGCGTCGCTTCAGACCAAAAAGGGCTATATTTGCCCCAGATAATGCAGCTAAACGCCCAGCTTTTAAAGGTGCAAGGCGCTTAAAAGATCCGATTGATGCTTTTAAATTCTCTACTTAACAAATAACTCAAAGTTGATCTTCGTTGTAACCTCACACAGCCTTTACGCCGTAAATATTCGCGATTTTTATTGCAGATTAGTAGCGATATACATTATCGCGGCTCTAAAATGAGCGCATGTTAGGTTTGGCATCCTTTTTGCCAAAAACCAATTACGATGATGGCCGCTGGTATGAGGGCGTTATTCGCGATGGCAAAGCACGCCACTATCGACCTCGCAAGCCCTTTATTCCACATAAAAATATCCCAGCCGCTAGCGAGCTACGCCAAGCCACAGCACCAAAGCTTGCGTTAGATCAACTTAGGTGTGGCTGGATTGCCCGGGGTTATGAGCGCTATGACAGCGACAAAAACGCTCAAAGGTGAAAGTAGCCAAAGACCTTTTTGATCGACTTCAAGACTTCTCCAAAAAGCGCCTTATAGGCACTCTGTCCTACTCCAAAGCAGATATTTTGCACCTGCAGCAGCAAAAGCCCTTTAGCACGCCCCTCATTTATCGCGCCATACTTTGCTGACAAGCGCACCAAAGACCGCAACGCCAACGCTAAAGAGATAAAGTGGTCTAAATTGAAAAGCTAAACGCATCATATGAGGCGTCACATGACGATGGCGTAAAAATGGTAGGGCGACTTCTGGCACGCTTAGATACAAAAACGAGTTGTAGTGTAGCAAAGATGCATTAGCCCTATTTGCACTGCTCCGATCGCCATTACAGCGATGGCGAGCTTTGGATTTACCCGCCGCGAAATTTCGTAAATGGCAAAAGACCATGCTAGCAAGCGTCACACGCACAAAAACAGCTAGATGGCTATCGACCTTGCCTGCCACTCGCCTATCAAGCTAAAGCTAAACGCCCGCAAAATGGTCACAAATATCAGTTTATTCACTTACCACCTCATTTATCTTTCCTAGCGCACTCGAAAAATATTCAAAGCTTGTTGGCTCAAAGCAAGTCGCCATCAAGGATGAAATTGCCCTCTCGCTAAAATTTTTCTCGCTCATATATGAAAATTCCTCATATTTTTATCTCGCCGCTAAGATAGCTTGCCAAAAGCTCAACAAGCGCACTATCAGCTTTTCTTGCCTTAGACTATCTGACTTAGCCTCGCATTTAGCCCTTCAATCGTGCTTTTTGGCTCTTTTAGGGCGGGCCATTATCCTATTTTCTTCGTCGCTTAATTTGAGAGCCGCGCGCTGCTGCTCGATACGCTTTAGCCTGGAGCTTTGTTTGCTAAGACTTAGGCTATCTGGCAGCTTCCACTCAAACTCCACTCTAGGCTTGTTCGCATCAGCGTATGCCCCAGCCATCTGCGCAGCCGTCCTCCTCACCCTTTTTAAAGCTGTTATTATTCACACTTTGCGTATCTTTTTAGAGTAAATTACAGAACCGATTTACTCTTTTGCTTCTCGTTTTCCTGCTCTTTTATAATGTTTCCTGCTCCATCGCCCCAGCTGGCGCTTAGATCATCTCTGCTAAAGTCAGGCATCATCATCTTTGAGCCAGCCACAAAGCCGATCTCGCCGTTTGAGAGTAAGTTATCCTAGAGTTTAGCTCCGCTAGCTTAAGCCCAAGCTCGTCTAGCTCGGCTCGCTTTTTATTTAGCGTAAAGGGTATCGCATCAAACTCGCTCTTATCTATCCAGCCAAACTCAAACCAAAATTCATTTTCGCTAGCAGCTTTTTCAAAGCTATCAACACATTAGTCTCGTTATGAGCGAGTTAAGCGACAACAGCGTTAAAATAGACCTTTACGACCTGAAAAGCAGTAAGATTCATCAGCTCTTCGTCTTTTGTAAAATTTTTCTCTGCACCCTTGTGATCTAAATTTTTATCCGCAGCCTCGCTCGCACCGCCGTCAAATATAAGATACTCTACCTTTGCAGTTATCGAGCCAGCCTTTGCCATATAGCCGCCCTTTACCACGTCTGGCATAAAGGTATATCTGCCCATCAAGTGATCAAATTTAGCTTTTTGCTTTTTGTTCGCATTTGCGTAGTCGTTTTTGTTAAATTGGCTTTAAACTCTCCAGCTTTGCGCTTTTGAGCAAGCGCGATGATCTCGAGCAAATTTCCAGCCCAAAGCGGCAATGCCAAGAGCAAAGCAGCCAAAGTACTCTCGATTCTCCCTCTCGTAAATTTTTCTTATCTTTTATCGAAGTTATATACCCACGCAAAGAGCACAGGCACGACAAGCAGGCTAAAGTATCGTCGAGCTAATGAGCCCAAAGATGATGCTTTGTCAGCCATAGGCGAGTTGGCCTCAAAAGCCAGCGCCTCTGCCAAGAGCAAGTGGCAGCATGGCAAATATCATGGCAAAAGTAGTCATCAAAAGCGGCTCTTAGTCGCTTTTTAGCAGCCATTTTCACAGCTTCGTTCGCCTCCATACCGCTATTTGCGAAGTGGTTTGCAAAGTCCACGACCAAAATGGCGTTCTTGCCGACCATGCCAAAGAGCAAGATGACGCCAACCATAACAAATAGAGCTAAATGGGTTGCCGCTGCATAAAAAGGCCGATCACGACGCCGCAAAGGCAAGCGGCATGGCAAGCATGAGTGAGAAATGGCAGCAAAAAGCTCTCGTAAAAGGGCTGCCGCTAGCACCATGTAAATAAGCACCGCACTAGCGCCCACCGTAAATATAAACGAAGCGTTCGTATCATCCATAAGCCTCGACAAATCCCAAAAATCTATCAGCTAAAGCCTTCAGGCAACATCTCATCAAGCTTTGGCGAAATTTCGTTTGCCACGCTATTTGGCGGGCGTTATTTTTAGTTGTCGCTAGAGGGTGATCTCATCGGCCCTATTAAACGCTGAAACGCTAGCTGGCTTTTTGCTCAAAAGATAGCGTCGCCACATCGCCAAGTGTGACAAAAAGCCCTCTTTGTTTCTGATCTTTGTTTTTAAAAATATCATTTTTGGCTATTTCTACCGTATCATCAAAGGCGCATATAAAGGTCGTACTCTTTGCCACTTTCATTTTTCAAAAACAGAGACCACGTTCTCGCTAAACGCGCTAAAAACGGCGCTAGCAACGCTAGCCTTGTCTCAAATTAGCCTCTTTGCTTTATCTTCGTCGATAGAAAATTGCACACGTTTTAGCGGGTCTTCCTCAGGCGAGTTCACGTCTGTTGCGTCATTTATCTCTTTTAACATCTGGCTGATCTTTGGCACAATTTATCGGCTCTTTTGCCATCTTCCGCCGTCACCACAAGCTTTTATAGGCTGGCTATCTCCGCCCTCAACTATCGGCAGATCAGCCACTATAACGCTCATCTCATCGCCCTTTAGCTCGTCACGAAACCTCTGCATGATGGCATTTTTGTCGCTCGTTACTAGCTCTATCTTTTTAGCTCTTTTTAGCTTAACGTAAGCTTTTACAAGATATGGCTGCTTGGCGTCTGTGTAGCCAAGGATGAAGTAAGCGTGAGCCCTTGCTTGTCTGAACTACAAGCGCGATCTTATCTTTTAGCTTTTGCTTGCTAGCCTCCAGACTAAGGGCAGGATCAAGCTTAAAAGTAGATATTAAACTCCGAGTTGTCCTCGCTTGGCATGAAGTCGCCACCTACCAAATTTAGCTAGTCAAACGAGCCAAAAACGACCAAAATAGTTGCCGCTAGAAATAAAAGCATGAATGGCGCCAAGGTCAAAACCTTCTCATAGGAGACTCAAGCCACTCAAAATGGCTCGCTCTTTATATAAAATTTGCTCTCCTAGCATCTACAAACCTGAGCGCTTTCAAAGCGCTGGTAGTAGAAAAATACTAACACGATATGACGATGCCAGCTGCCGCGCTCATGGCAAAAGGTTAAAGTAACTGCCAACTATGCCACTCGCTAAAGGCTATCGGCACAAAAACGCAAAGCTACGAGCGGGCAATACACTAAATGCTATCTTCACTGCACCGCAAAAGCGGTGAGGCATTTGGCTCATTCCTTAGCCTGTTTCGATATTTTCAGTGACAACCATCGCATCATCGATGAGAATTCAATACAAGCGTAAAGTGCGATAAGACTAGGCGGTTCGTATCCTGAGGGCATTTATGATGATGATGTCGCCACGATACTGGTTGGTATCGCCACGACCGAGATAATGGTGATCGAGGGCTTAAAAACGCAAAGACGATAAGAATCGTTAAAATACGCCAGCACCACGTCGAGCGGTTTGGCTGATGTGCTTTTTCGATAACTCACTCTTGTCATAGGCATTTTGCACGTCATACTCCTTGCCAAGCATGCCTAAACTGCTCCAGCCCTTGACTTTGCAAGAGAGATAACGTTAGTGCGTTTGCATTTGGCGCGCAGCTCAAGCCCCAACAAAACGCCGCTTTGCTCGTTCATTATAGTAGCCTCGCTCGATGTGCTGTGGGGCTATCGACGCAGCGATATCTTTTAAAAAGACTGCTGTTTGATCGTTACCCTAGCCCTCTGGGCTTTTTGGCGCGTGGCGATGCCATTTGAATCTGTCATTTTCATCTTGCCGAGCAGCGCTCAGTCAACCTTATCATCGCTCTTCGTTTGCGCTATGGCGGCTTATCTAGCGAAACTATCAGTGGGGATGCCACGCGGCTCTAAAAAGCGCATTTTGTCTTGACCTTTTGAAACGCCGCTTATGCGCTCAAAAATGGCTTTGCCACGTCGTCGATGTCTTGCATGAGCCTAGTTTCGTTGCCATCAAGCCTTGTGATAAAGGGCTAAAGACGCTGATGAGAGGCCATTTAGCTTTTTCTATCTCGTAGTTTGCGCCAAGTCTCGCCTGCATCTTGTCTCGGACGTCGTTGAGTAGCGCTCTAGGTCTTTGTTTAGCTCAAATCGATAGTAACCACGCTTAGGTTGTCAAAGCTCAGTTGAGTGAGCTATCCTCGATGCTCGAGACCCCGTCCTCGATCTTTTGCGTGATCTTGGTTTTTATATAGTTCATATCGCCGTTTGCGTAGGTCGTGATCTTAACTATCGGGATATTTACGGCTGGATATAGTACATTCAGTCGTCTTTAGCAGTATACGCCAAAGACAACGAGAGGCTTGAGAATACTCACAAAGCGTAGTTATGGGGCGGCTGTTTTTATCATTTATTTTCTCCGGCATTTATCACTTTTCCTGACCAAACATGCCTGGTTTTAGCCCGCTGTCATAAGCCCTCGAGCATACGTCCTGGTCTCCCTTTTTATCTCTGGATGAATGAGTGCGATTTTTAGCTCTCTCTCGCTCGTGGCGTCAAGCTTAGAGCCAAATGTGTCGCCTATTTTTACTAAATTGCATATTTTTCATCGATCGCTATTAAAGTGCAACCTTCCCGCGAGATTTAGCACAAATGCTGGCTGAAGCGGGCGTAGCAGTCTCCTCACCAAGCTCGACATTTTACCAGCTATGACGCCATCAAATGGAGCTTTCAAACGAGCCTTTTAAGATGATCCCTGCGCATTTAAAATGGCTATCTCGGCTGCTTGACTCCAAAGCACAGCCTCGTCAATTATACTTTTACCTCGTCAGGTCCCTGCTTTTGATGTGACATCTTTTACTTGGCTAAATTATTAAAAGTGCTTTTAGCGATTCTTTGGCATGTGGCAAGCGCTAGGTCGTTTTTGCCTTTTTGAGTGCGATCTCAAGGCTTTGTTTGATCAAGGCCAGCTAGCGCATCGCCCTTTTAACGTGAGCGATATATCGACAAACAGGCCGTCCACTCTGCCTGCCCCTCAAATGCAAGCTTTGAGCTACGCCATGGCAAAATTTTCAAAATCAGCAAAAAGTCTCCTCCTCGCAAATGAGTGCAAAAATATCATCAAAAAGTATCTTTTTCAATCCCTAATCCTCTCTAATATCTGGGCTCGCCATTTTCAAAAGTACTCCGCTTTTTGATCTCCAGCTCTCTTTCGCCCCTTCAAAAGGCTAAGTAGCGTCAAATTTTTGCGAGGAGGCGCCTCAAGCAGATCACTATATCCCAAAAGCCCTGAGCTATACTTCTCATAGCTCGCTCTAAGCTGCAAAAGCTCACTGCCTTACATACTCATTTTAACGAAGCGATCTTTGAGCTAAGCAGGGCGATCTCGTTTTGTAGCGTGCAAGTTTTGTCTCGTTTTCACGCTATACTCTAAATTGTAGCCTCCGCCTCATCAAGCGCGATGACTCTGGCTTTTTGCTGGTAGCAAAAAGTCAAGTCTCCACCCAAAGCTAACTCCAAATTTATTGCCATGCGTATCCTCTTTTGGGTATTTATCAAGATATGGCTGATAGGCGCTATACTTGCCAAGGTCGATGGCGTAGTTATTTTTGTAAAATCCCTATGTGTCATAAAGCGGGTGAGGGCAAAAGCAGAACCCTAGCCTCTTTAAGCATCGCTTCGCTTATAAAATATCTTTCGAGTTTTGAGCTCTATCAAGCTCGGCATGAAGCCAATGGTGAGACTAATCATCAGCCATTTTTGCCCCACTCTAGGCGTGATTTGCTCACCTGTTAGCAAATTATCTCATTTAAATTGATCCATTTTGTTTTTGTATTCAAGCTCCACGCTATTTGCCAAGTGATATTTTGCCCGCACGTTTTCCTAGCTCGTCTTTTGCGGCAAGTCCTGCTTTTATTGGCCTTTTCAAGCTTGTCAAACGCCTTTTAGAGAAATCTGCCTGAGCCTTTTGGCAGCTATTATATTTCAAGTGCGCAGGCGTTAAAATAAAAATGTACAGCCCTGTAAATGCAAAGGTGGTTTTAGCTTCATCACTTGCGTATGGCAGCCTTGTTTGCAAGAGCCCGCTAGCCTTTATCCTAGCCTCTCTCGCCCCACCATCATATAACAGAAATCAATCCTAGCCAGCACGCCAGCTGACTCTTTGGCGACGATACTTGGAAAGGTGCTTGCATTTTTGCCGTGAGCCCTCAAGCTAAGGCTTGGCAGATAAGCACTTGTGGTAGCCTCGCTATTTCCCGAGTGCTCTTTTAGCTCAAGCTCTTTGATCTTTGGGAGCTTTTCGTTTGAGTGGCCTTGTTCGCTATCTCACTCGAAATTTGATCCTAGTAGCGCCAAAGGCAAAAGTGCTAATATAAATCATCAGTGAAAGCTTTTGCTCAAATTTCCCTGTTACAAATTCAGCCGTCTACTAGCACGAAGATGAGTAGTTTAAATGGCAACGAGATCATGACAGGAGGGAGCATCATCATACCCATAGCCATCAAAACGGAGCTTACGACCATGTCGATGACAAGAAATGGCAGATAGAGCAAAAGGCTATCTCAAAAGATGTCTTTAGCTCGCTTATCATAAAGGCCGACATTTGCGATGCTTAGCGGGATATCCTCGATATTTTGCTGGATTTGCCATTCTGTATCCTATAACGCCAGATCGCTTCTCTCTGGTATTTTTAACCGCCAGTCCTTAAAATGGCTTTTAAGCTCTTATCAAAGCATCTCCTCATAGCCTATCTGCTCGGCTATATAAGGCCTTATGCCCCTCGTCGTAGCTCTGCTAGCCAACTGGCTCCATGATGATGTACCATAGCAAGCGAGATGAGCACCGTTGAAGGCGGCACCTGCTGCGTACCCATCGCTTGACGTAAAAATGAAAAAGACAATGATAAAGGCGCAAAAGCTCGTCATCATAAAGATGAGCGACGGAGCAAGCGCAAAAGCGGTGAGTATTAGTGAAAACATTTAGCGAATTACAAGTTGCTCGGCATTTTGCAGGGGAAATTGAAGCTTAAATTATAGTTGGTAGCGTAGGATCAGCTCCAAAAACTACGCAAAATAATACCGCCAAAACCAAGCAGTGCTTTTCACGACTAATTCCTCGTATCAAGGATACTTTTCTTAGTAGCCTCTTTATTTTTAGCTCAAGCGAGACGAAGTGAATTTTCTACTCTGTTGTTTTGCCCTGCCATCATCGCTCGCGTTGCTGGCGATGGGGTCAAACGAAGCCTTTTCCTGGGGCTATCAGCCTATCTTGTGGCACGCCGTCACTACCAGCGCTCGACCACGCTTAGGGCTCTGCGGTTGAGAGCTGCCAGTTGTTTTATATGCAGAGTCTTTGCTGAGGCTCGATATTATCAGTATGTCGATAACATCAACTCTCACCTCTTTTGGCATCTTAGCTGCGATCATACCGATACGTTTTAAAAATAGTTTTTGCATCTGCCCAGAAAGTTTCAGCGCTATCTTTGTCAAAAGCATAGCCGCTGGAAGCCTCACGGATAAAGCCGTCTTCGCTCTCCTCCATCGTGATCTCAGGTGCGCCCTAGCCTTTAAAAGCTCATTTTATCTTTTTAACAGTCCCGCTGATCTCGCTTTTGAGCGCCCTTTGACTCTTTTGGCCTGTTCTGGTGTTTTTCAGGCTCTAGCTCTTTTTCTGAGCTGGTTATCAGGTCTTGCACGCCTGTCAAGCACGCTCAGCGCGCCAGCGAGCGAACCAATAGCCGCCTCCATCTTTTTAGCATCCATTGTCGCCATAGAAAGGGCAAAACGAAAAAGCAAAGCAAAAAGTGACATAAGGTCGCCAAAGTCGCCAGCCACTCAGGCATACACTTTGGGCTCTTCTGGCTTTTATTAACAGCCCATTATTCAAACTGACTTTTTCTATCTTTTGGTGGTGAGAATGCTAAAAGCTTGGCCTCAAGCGTTCTTGGGTTATCCTGCTTGTATCGCCATGATACTTCTAAAACGACCTGTTTTTCAAGCGCCTCATCAGCATCACCGGATCGAGAGGATATTCACAGGCGCACCTATAATGTTACCTATCATCGCACCATAAAGCGTCGTAAGCAGGGCAACCTGCGCCATAGATGGACCGATCGCACTAGGGTCTGACATGTTGAAGCATCGCAACAAGGCCGATTAGCGTACCGATCATACCCATCGCACCAGCAAAACCGCCTATTTGCTCAAAATTTTGATGTTATTTGTGTGTCTAGCACTAGTTTGATCCATATCGATCTCTAAAAGCGCCCCTTGTCGCATCTGGCTCGTTACCATCGACCGCCATAGATAGACCCTTTTCAAAAACTGATTTGTCTCGTTATTTACCTCGCGCTCTCAAGTGCTAATATCCCATCACGTCTAGCTTTTTGGCAGAATAATCAACTATCTTTTATAGTCTCAGGCAATATTACAACAACAGGTGGCTTAACAGCGACTCCGTCAAAGTCCCACCCAACACCTTTAAGCGTCTCCATCTTGAAGCCAACCATCATAACGCCGATAGTACCACCAAAAAGCGATCATTATCGAAGGTACGTCGATGTATGGTCCTATACCAACGCCTATCGCCATTGATCCAAACAAAAGCACCAGGGTCAAAACCCAGCCGACGACGGTTCCTAAATCCATTTAAACTCGCTTTATTTATAAAGTCCAGATTGCCCTATTCTATTGGCTTTTTGTTGAAAAATAGTTAAATTATATTTAGCCATTTTTTGCTACAATCTGCAAGGTACAACGTTAAAAAGGCTTAAAAATGAACAATAATACTTCAATCATAATCCTAGCTGCTGCTGTCTTGGCACCAGGATGAAATCAAAACGCCCAAAAGTCCTATTTGAGCTATGCGGCGAGCCGATGATCATTCACATCTTAAAGCAAGCTTATGCGATCACAAATGACGTTAGCGTCGTGCTTCACTACGAAAAGAGTTAATTAGCAAAAAGATAAAAGAAAATCCTCAAACTAAGGAATACCGAACAAGATGCACTAAATTTCCCGAGGCACTGCTGGCGCGATAAAGGCGTAAATTTAAGCGGCGAAAAGGTGCTTGTTGCTTGCGGCGATATGCCACTTGTTAGATCAACTGACCTTATGCGTCTAGCAAAATGCCGAAGCAGACGTAGTTATGAGCTCATTTAGGCAGCAAATCCTTTGGCATGCGGCAGGTTATCATAAAAACGGCAAAGTTGAGGCCATCGTCGAGCAAAAAGATGCGAGCGAAGCGCAGCTTGCCATAAAAAGCGTAAATGCCGGCTGCTACTGCTTTAAACGCGAGCGTTAGAGCACGATCTACCGCTCATAAGCAACCAAAACGCGCAAAAGAGTACTACCTAACTGACGCCATAAAAATAGCAAATGAAAAAGGGCTTAAAGTGCGTCGCAGTAAATCAGTTAATGAGCGATTACCATGGGCATAAATGATAGAATTTTTCAGCTAAGCATCGCTGAAAAGATCATGCAAGATGAGATAAAAGCAGTGTGATGAAAGCTGGCGTTTTGAGTGCGCATGCCTGAGAGCATTTTCATAGATAGCAGGCTAAAGTTTGAAGGCGAATGCGTACTCGAAGAAAACGTAAGCATCCTTGGCGAGTGCGTTATCTCTGAGAGTATCATCAAAAGCTCATCTGTGATGAAAGTAGCGTCATCACCTCAGACATCGGCCCACTAGCTCACATAAAGGCCAATTCCTGCAAATTTCTGACACACAATAGGGAAATTTCGTCGAGGTTAAAAGGCGTCTTAAATCGGCGTAAAAAGCTGGACATCTAAGCTATCTTGGCGACTGCGATATAGAGTGGCACAAATATGAGGCTGCGGCACGATCACATGCAACTACGATGGCAAGGCAAAATACAAAACCAAAATCGGCAAAAACGTCTTTGTTGGCTCAGATACGCAGCTAGTTGCTCCTGTAAATATCGCTGATAACGTCATCATCGCAGCTGGTAGCACCATCACAAAAAGACGTTGAGGCAGCGCTCTGAGCTATCAGCAGAGGTCGTCAAGAGAACAAAAAGCGGCTTTTTGAAAAAGATTCTTTTGGCAAAGACGATGTTAAAAATAAGATTTTACTCTGCTGTTTGCGGCAGTATGGCCTTTTATAAGGCATTCAATTTGTATCGCTGTGCAAAAGCAAAGGCGCTGATGTTTTATGTGGCTTTAAGTGAGGGGCGCTTGGATTACTGCGAGTGTAAGCGGCTTTGAGGGCTAAGCGAGCATAAATTAAGCTCACAAACGCAAAACTGGCAAGATGGCGTAAATCACAGCCTGACTCTAAAATGGATCTAATCCTAATCGCACCTGCCTCGGTAAATACGATAAACATGGCTGGCTGGCGTTTGCGACAATGTCTTCATGCAAACGCTAATCGCCGCCTCGCACGTGCCTTTAGGTCGTTGCTCCAGCTGCAAATAACAATATGATCGAGCATTTTGCGACGCATGCATCGCTTGAGAATGCACAAGAAAAACGGCGCTGGTGGTTGAGCCAGTCACTAAAACTCTGGCTTGTGGTGATGTCGGCAAGGGTGCTTTGGCAAGCCCTGAGGTGATAGTGGAGGCTGCTATAAAAAGGCTTAGCAAGCCACTTTTGCGAGGCAAAAAGTAGTGATAACAGGCGGTGCAACGACTGAAAAAGATAGATGATGTGAGAGCCATTACAAATTACTTTTCAAGCGGCAAGATGGTAAGAGCTGGCTAAAGCCTTTTACTACGCAGTGCAGAGAGCAAAACTGCTTTATAGCTTTGAGGGCTAGTGGCGAGCCGTTTCTTAACCTTAATTAACTCAAGTAGCGAGCTTCTAGAGCTTTGTAAGAGCGAGTGCGAGGGGCAGATACTTGTAATGTGTGCTGCGGTGAGCGATTTTTGTGCCAACAAAAATTGATGGCAAGATAGAGGACGTTGGCGAAGTTTTAAATTTAAGCTTAAACAAAAACATTGATATTTTTGCAAAGCTTAAGTAAAATTAGCTACAAAAAGATCGGCTTTAAACTTGAGATTTCAAACAAAAACGCTCTAAAAAGCGCAAGATCGATGCTAGAGAAAAAGCACTTGACGCAGTTTGTCTAAATATTTTGGGCGAGAAAAATGAGCTTTGCAAGCGAGCAAAACGAAGGTACATTCATCACAAAAGATAGTGAGTACTACCGCTTGCCTCAAAATATGAGATCGCAGGGCGAATAGTGGAGCTAGCAACAAATGTGATAGAGCGAATCTCGCGCATCAAAAGATGGCAAAAACAGCCAAGCTCCGCTAATAGCGATAATTCGTCCTTGCCGCTTAGCATTTTGGTGAGCCAAAAGGTCGGCTTTAATAGATACATCTTCAAATTCGCAAATAAAGGGTAAACACAAAAGAGCGTAAAAAGAGCTAAACGTGGGCTCTAGATACTGGGGCGAGGTGCATAGTCAGGGCGAGAAACATCGTCATCATATTATACGAAGCCAAAAATTACTAGATGAAGACGTTTTGGCTGACGGGTTCGTGATGAGATCGGTAAAAACGAGGTATCTGTCGGCTTTACAGCTATTTATTTAAAAACTTAAGCGAAGTTAAAACAAAAGATGAGATGAGAGTGCTAGCAAAATGCTCTTTGCCCTGCAAGAAAACGATCGTGCATACCCTTTGCATATAGCGGCACAAACGGCATTTTCCAGCTTAGAGGCAAATGAGATGAGGAATCTCTAAGTATTTTCAAATTTTTGCGCCGCTTGTAAATTAAAGATGAAAAAGTATATGAGATCGCAACTCCATTTAGCAACGTCGCAAGCTTGCTAAAAAGCGATTGACACGCCGGTTTCGGGTGCAAAACATAAGCGCTCTTTGGGTAAAAAGAGCAGATAATTGACTTTAAAGGCTAGATATTGAACAAACTTAACCACCTCGCTATCATCATGGACGGTAGTGGACGCTGGGCGAAAAAGCGTGGATTTTGCGGACAAATGGGCACGAGGCTGGGGCAAATGTGGTGAGCGATATGTGCGATTTTGCATCGACAATGGGGGTAAAATTACTAGCCTTTACGCATTTAGCACTGAAAACTGGAAAAGACCGCAAAAAGAGGTTGATTTTGATGAATTTGGCAAAAATTTCTTCTTTTAAAGCGTGATGATTTTATAAAAATGGGATCCAAATTAACACGATCGGCGATATCTCGCCATTTAGTGATGAGCTAAAAGAAACGAGATCGAGGATCACCAAAGACGCAACAAGGGAAAATGCAAATTACTTTTAAATTGTGACGATAAACTACGGCTCAAAAAGATGAGATCATAAGAGCCATAAAAAGCTAAAGCCCAGATGGTGCTAATATAAATGAAGCGAGCCTAAATGCGGCGACGTGATGAGAGTGAGCCAGTCGATCTTCTAATTGGGACTGGCGGCGAGCAGGCTTTCAATTTCATGCTCTGGCAGGGCAAGCTATGCGGAGCTCTTTTTCACGCCGACACTTTGGCCTGACTTTGGCAAGGACGAGGCTTGCAAGCATCGTTGCTTCAGTTTAAAGATATAGAGCGAAGATTTGGCGGAGTTTAGTGAGATAATGGATATTTTGGTCTTATTTTTGCCGTTTTTGCTTTTGTTTTTTGGCATCTGCGTAGGGTCATTTTCAAATGTGCTGATATACCGCTTGCCACGAAGTGAAAGCGTCATTCCCCAACCTCACACTGCCCAAAAATGCTCCCACAAGCTAAGTACACCACAATATTCCACTTTTTCATGGCTATTTTTTTAGGCGGCAAATGCGCCTTTGCAAGCAAAAAAGATAAGCCCCGTCTATCCGCTAGATGAGACTAGCCTCTGGCCTACTGCTCTGCTTTTTCAAAGAGTGCGGCGAGTCGCAGGCGTAGAAACCCTTGCTTTATGCGCGCTATTTTTGAGGGCTTTGCTTTATCATGCTACTAGCCCTTAGCGTCATGAGACATCAGATATAAAGCAGTGCCAGATGCGGTTCTTTTTGCGGCGCTATTTTTGCATTTGGCTACGCCGTGCTACTTTTTATCTTTAAAAGCGTACGAACAAATGTTTACAGTGTACTCCTTTTTGGATTTATATTTTGGGTGCTTAGATTTGTCGTGAGCTATGCGATGAAGCGCGAAGCCATGGAAGTGCAGATATCTTTATCGCTGCGATCATCGGAACAATTTTACCAGCTAAGCTTGCCCTTGTGGCGATCTATCTGGCCGCACTTCTTACGCTTCCAGTCTATGCGCTCGTTCGCAAAAATGGCTATGAGCTAGCCCTTTGTGCCGTTTTTAAGCCTGGGACTGCTTGTCACCCTACACTTTTGACGCGCAAATTTTAGAAAATTTTAAAGGTTCATTTATGAGTAGAGTAAATAAATATCTTTTTGTTTAACTTCCTAGGCACGTTCGCATCGCTATTTAGTACGCTTTTTGATCATGTCTATCGTCTTTTTCATCCAGATCGCGCGTATCACCTCGTATATCGAGATCAGCTTTGGCGAGCTCTTTAAACTCTACTCTTTTATGCTCCCACGCGTGCTACTCTTTGTCGTGCCTATCGCCTTTTTCGTCTCACTTGCGATGACGCTTTTTAGGCTCTCAAAAGAGAATGAAAGTATCGTTATCTTTACACTGGTGGCTCGCCAAATAAAAATAGCAAGATTTTTCCTGGTATTTTCAGCCATTTTAAGCGCAGCCCTTGCTTGTCATCGCCATCGTCATGATACCAATAGCCGCCCAGCTAAATGCCATTCATCGACTATAAAAAGACAGTCGCAAAGCTAAATTTAAAAACCAACTCAGTTTGGACAAAGAAATTCTCCGACTGGATGGTCTATGTGGGCAGCGAGATGGAGGATAGCAATGGCACGACCTACAAAGATATCGTGATGTTTAATCCCTTTGTCAAAAGACTCACAGCGCCTAATAACCGCCAAAAACGCAAAAGATAACAAATGTCAATCAAAGTATCGAACTTTCCTTAAATGAAGGAAAGATGTATGACATAAAAGATAGAGATTACCACCAAAGCAACTTCAAATCAATGAAGATAAGAACCACTCAAAACGAAGAGATAAGCGACGTTGGCAGTATCAAAGAGTACTGGATGGAGGCAAGTAGCAGCAACAAACGCAAAAAGACTTTAGTACTTATGTTTTAGTCGCCCTATTTCCGCTTGCCAGCACGCTCTTTTGCGATCAGCCTTGGTATCGTCACATATAGATACGAAAAAGGGCATGGTTTATGTGGGCACTTTTGGCGTGTTGTTTGGATATTTTACGCTCATCATGCTCTTTTTCATCAAAGCCAGCGCTTGCGATACCGCTCATATTTTTCGTCTTTTTGATAGCTGGCGCCTTGCTTTATAAAGCCAAGATCACACGAAGATACTGATGAAAAATTCAGCTAATCTACAGCTACGATGGCTCTAAATTCAAGGCTCGCAGACACAGCCGCACGAAAAATGGCGTAGAGGATGAGTTAGAGCGCGCCTTAGCTCACGTTGAGCATTTTTCGAAAAGGTGGTCTCTAGCTCGCGCACCGATAAAAGCGTGCACGCAAACAACCAAAGCTCAAGCGTCGTTTGCGGCGATCACTTTAAAGATTTAAGGCGCTTGCAAGATCTTATAAACCGTCACGCACACCCAAGCATTCATATAAAAACGCATAAAGTTAGTAGATGATAGCTTTCAAGCAAGATATGACGCAGTAGCAAGGTCGTATAGATATGTGATAGATCACGGCAAATTGATGTTTTTAGCTCAAACTACAAGGTCTTTTTGCCCTAAAGTGATACCAAAAGAGCAAATGAAAGTGCGTAATTTTATCGGAGAGCATGATTTTAGCGCATATATGAAAACTGGAAGCGACACAAAAAGCCCAGTGCGAAGATTATAGAAAGCATTTTGCTACGCATACAAAGAGCAAACTATCATAGTTTTTAAGGCAAATGGTTTTTACGCGGACAGGTGCGGCTCATGGTTTGCCATTACTAAAAGCGCTAAAGCAAAAAGATGGCAACGAGCTCATCAAAGCTTCGCTAAATGGTTGCCCTGCTCTAACTCGCATACCAGCGCGCCAGCTGAAGGGCTATATCTAAATAGAGTTTTTTTATAAATTTAACTAATCTAAAAAGTGGTCTGAAAAATGAAATTTGGGGGAAAAAGGATGGTGCGCCCGAGAGAATTCGAATCTCTGACCTTTTTGAACCGCAATCAAATGCTCTATCCAGCTGAGCTACGAGCGCACATGAAAAAAATTAAGTTGTGATATTAACCAAACTTTCCTTAAAAAGAGATTGTATTCATTTTAAATTATAACCTTTTTAGTAAAATCCTTTGAGCAAAAGGAGCAAAAATGAACGATTTTTCGATAGCCCTAAAAGAGATCAAAAGAGCTTGCAAAAAGAGCAAGGCGTGGCTAAAAAGCCCCAAAAAGAGGCCGTTTCTCACAAAAGAGGAGGCGATCTTACACAAGAACAAAAAAACTAAGAGATGAGTTTTTTGACATATACAAAAAGATAGCAATATCAGGAAAAATTTAACTTTGGAACGCTAGTTGCTTTAAATGGGGATATTTTTGAATGGAGAAACCCATGAGATATAACTCAAACTTTAGAATCTTTAAGCATTTTTAACCGATAGCGACGCTCTTTTTGCGAGCTTCGCGCACTGATAAGTAAGAACTTTCACAAAGACCCTAGCAAACAAAGACAAGATCATCTCTTTTTTACGAAGGCGAGATCCACAGCGAAAATGCTTCTTGAAAATTTATAAAAACTCTACGAAAAACAGGGCAACAAGCTTGACGTAACCTTTGCAAAATACAAAACCATAAAAACTATCTTTAGTGCAAAAACGCCCTAACAAACATCTACAACATCGACATTGACTTTTTTTATATGGCGAGATGATCTTTACGCTAAACAACACTCCAAGAGCTTTTTGCTAGCTACATTTTTGCAAAATTTTGAAAGGCAATGAGTCTAAATTGACGAGAAAAATCATACTAGCCTAAAAATAGAGAGAGCGATTTTGACTTGATAGAAGAGATCATTTCAAGACGCGAACATCTAAATTATAGTAATTTTAACTACTAATGAAGTCAAATTAAAGAGTTCAAGAGAAATTACAAGATCCCAAAAACTCGGCCAATTTAAAAAGTCGCTTCAGCGCTTTGGCAGTTACTAGAAGAAAAGAAATTTGAAATACTTTATGTTGCTCAAATAGCGATAGCTTCGAAACCGTAAGAGATAGCTACCTAGCTCTTGCTAAAATCTACCACCCAGACAGACATTCAAACAAGAGTGAAAGCATAAAAAGTGAGTATAACGCTCAATTTAAAAAGATCCAAGCAGCTTATGAGGGGCTAAAACCGTTCTTTAAAAACCAAGAAGAGTATAAAGGTGGGCTAAATAAAAAGCTGGCTACAATTTACATACAGCAAAATTTTATACTTATTTTTATGTTTTATCGAGATCGCCTGATTTTACTAAATATGATCAAAGAAAATCACTCAACTTATTTTGAGTCAAATTTATTTAATTTTATATCAAGACTCACTCCGCAACACGATTTACCCATATTAAAAACTCGTCGTTTGAATTCTCGTCGTCCATATGCGCGGGCGTAACAAGCTCAAGCGCTGTTTGCGGGATGGTCGTTTTTAAACACATCTTCCATCCACTGCTGAAATCTACATTTGGATACACAATAAAATCGCTACCCTCGCTGTTTGGCGGCATACTAAAATCTCATCCCAGCAAATTTCATAGTATCCTATTGCAATCAACCGCAAAAATCAAGCCCGTTGTGAGACAAAACGCGGGTCATCGTTGAGCCAGAACCAGAACCCATATGCACGATCTTAGTCTCGCCTGCATCGTTCAGCCATAATGCACACATCGAGCCATCCGAGCCGCTGCGCTCAAAGTACGCAAAGTCGCTGCTTGATCTCCGCGGCAAGCTCACGATCTTTGCCGCAAAACCAATACCTTAGCGTTTTGTCACTATTTTTAGGCTCATCCGTGAAAAAGACGATTTCTGTGCCGCCCTCGCGCTTACCATCACTCCAGCTCTGTCGTAGCTGATCCTGCGGATATAGATAGCCGCGTCTGCGCCCGTCAGCATCGTCATAAAAATCTGTTTGCTTCGATCCATGCGTAAAAGCGCCTCAAGCTCGCTTTTGCACGCGCATGCCCTGTGGTAGCGCCTCGCGCAGCTGCGTCAGTATACCGTCCCAAGATCGCTCCTTTTTGGTTAAACTTACTGCTCAAATTTCTACTGTGTTTAGGCTAAATTTTTGTTCTAATATCCGCGATACTTTATAATCAGATCGATCTCTTCGGCAAAAATATCTGATACAGCCTTTATAGGTCAAAACACAACTCTTCTCTAACACCATAATTGCTAATAGTAAGAAACATAAATACTGGTGTTTTATGTTTCTTTCAGACCTAGTAAAATGCATCATAACTAGCAAATCACAAACAAACAGAGTGGTTTTATTTAAGCATAGCTGTATACATTATTGTGCAAATAGTAATAACGCTTGCGCAAGCCCTTAATCCAAACGATCCCAAATATCTGTCACCAGCCATCTAAACAAACAACCGATACAAACGAAAAAGAACATAAACTACCAAATATGCACAGCAGAGATATTTTGCTATGATCAACACAAAAATAAAGAGAATTAACCGTGTAAAAAGCCAAGGCTATATATTCCCAACACAAATGATGACGAGATGATGTTTTAATGCTTAAAACATATCAAATTTATGCTAGAACATGAATGCGTTTTTTTAATTAGAAAATTATTTACTGTTTAGAAAATTCTATTTATCTGCTTGCTTTATCCATTATACGACATATTACTAATCGTCTAGAAATTCTTTATACAAATGCCATTTTCGTTTTTGAAACATCAAGTTTATGGTAATTTTATAGAAAAATTTAGTACAGCCAATAGTACTTTTTGCAAAAAAACTATTTCATTATCAACAAACTTACCTTTGAATCATTAAAAATATCTATACGCCCAATTTTTGATTTGATCATTAATGCCAAAACCTCAATCTACACGAGCTCTGGATTTTTCAAACCAACCAAATAATCAGCCAACCAAGAAACTGCTTTTTATAATCTTTAATATTTACATCTAAAAGCTTTAAATGATAAAAAATCTAAGATACCTATAATTTTTTTAGCATAGCTATCTCTTCATAAACACCTATTAACGTATTTACTCACAAAGCAAAGTCTTTATATCTTCACAACCGCCTATGTTACCAATCAATGCACCTGCACCTTTAGCCAAGAAATAAAATAAGCCTGCCATTTTACTAGCTGCATGTTTGCTCTAACTATCGGTGCTTTAAAGACACTCTTTTTAACATCAGCATCACAACCTAGACCAAAAGTAGCATACTCCATATCTAGTTTATGCTCTTTTGATCTCATGCTCTAGCTCTTTACCCCAAAAACACTTACAACCATACTGCCGCCAGCTTTTTGTGTCTTTAGCCCTGCATCTATTGCGTCAATTATGCCTTTTTGTATTTGGTCGAATGTAGCATCATCAAATAGGGCTTTTTGTAGAGTTTTAACTTTGAAGTATAATTTACTCTATCTATATTTTTACTATTTAATAAACACATTTTTTTATTTAAAACTATAAAGCATCTATACATATTACATTTTTAACCACACCAACTAAAAAGCAATAAATATCCAAAGGATAATAAACAATATATCTAAAACTTTTAAAAACGATAATAGAATAAATTGAAAGACAGCCTAACCAATAATATAAAAACGGACATAAAAATACTACTACATATAATCAATAGAACCTAATTAAAAAGAAGTAAAAATTAAAAAGCTAATATTTTGTACTTATCAATAAACCAAAAAGTACATAAATAATAAAAACAAAAACTAGCCAATAAATAACTAGGAATAAAAATAACTAAAAACCAATAGTTTTTGTAAATAAAAACTACAACTTTAATTCTTTGGTTTGTAAAAATATTAATCAATAGAACCTAATTACAAAAAGTAAAAATTAAAAACTAATACTTTATACTTAGATAGGAAGTAACAATAATAAAACTATAATGAATAACATAAGAATTAAGCAGATTAGCAACAAAGCCCGCAACGACCTACTTTTCCAAAATCCCAGTAAAGGGAGAGTATCATCAGCCAGGACGAGCTTAGCTTCTTGGTTCGAGATGGACAAGGCGTTTCCTCGTCTGTATAGTCACAGGCAGTGTTAAATAAGATATATTGAGACATATCTCTTATTTAACACTACTAGATAAAGTTAAAAGTCATAAACAAAAGTTTTTATAAAAACATATTCTTATTAAGTTTTTATCCTTAACAAGGAAGTGATGCTTATTAAAAGATAAGCAGACGAGCTATTAGTACTGGTCAGCTAAAGGACTTTCATCCATTACACACCCAGCCTATCAAAACACATAGTCTATATGAGCTCTTAAAAAGAAGATTCATCTTGGAGTTGGCTTCCTGCTTAGATGCTTTCAGCAGTTATCACATCCCAACATAGCTACCGAGCGAGTGCCCCTTGGCAGGACAACTCAGTACACCAGTGGTTGGTTCGACCCGGTCCTCTCGTACTAGGGTCAACTCTCCCTCAATCTTCTTACGCCCACGGCAGATAGGGACCGAACTGTCTCACGACGTTCTGAACCCAGCTCGCGTACCGCTTTAAATGGCGAACAGCCATACCCTTGGGACCTGCTCCAGCCCCAGGATGCGATGAGCCGACATCGAGGTGCCAAACCTCCCCGTCGATGTGAGCTCTTGGGGAGATCAGCCTGTTATCCCCAGGGGTACCTTTTATCCTTTGAGCGATGGCCCTTCCACACAGAACCACCGGATCACTAAGACCGACTTTCGTCTCTGCTTGACGTGTATGTCTCGCAGTTAAGCTGGCTTATGCCTTTTATACTCTACGAACGATTTCCAACCGTTCTGAGCCAACCTTTGTAAGCCTCCGTTACATTTTTGGGAGGCGACCGCCGAGTCAAACTACCCACCAGACATTGTCCTACTTGAGGATAACTCAAGCTAGTTAGCTATCAGAATAAAAAGAGTGGTATCTCAACAATGGCTCACCATAAACTGGCGTCTATGGATCAAAGCCTCCCACCCTATCCTGCACATTTTTATCCCAATAGCAGTGTCAAGCTGTAGTAAAGGTCCACGGGGTCTTTCCGTCTTGCCGCGGGTAGGAGGGATACCACCTCCACTAATTTCACTGGATCCCTCTTCGAGACAGCTCCCCATCTCGTTACGCCATTCATGCAGGTCGATATTTAATCGACAAGGGATTTCGCTACCTTAGGACCGTTATAGTTACGAGCCGCCGTTTACTCAGGCTTCGATCAAACGCTTCGCAGAGCTAACGTCATCAATTAACCTTCGAGCACCGGGCGGGCGTCACACCCTATACATCCTCTTACGAGTTAGCAGAGTGCTGTGTTTTTGGTAAACAGTCGGGAGGGACTCTTTGTTGTAACCTTCAATGCTTACAGAGTAAATCCTTCACAAAGTTAGGCACACCTTATACCGAAGATACGGTGCTATTTTGCAGAGTTCCTTGAAGAGAGTTCTTCCACGCGCCTTAGAATACTCATCCCACCCACCTGTGTCGGTTTACGGTACGGGCAACTATAACTAAACTTAGAAACTTTTCTTGGCTCGACAGTATCAAGGATTTACGATTCATTCCGAAGAACTTCACGTACCTGTAAGGCCTCAGCTTAAAGGAGTTCGGATTTGCCTGAACTCCAACCTGCACCTTTTCGACCAGCACTACCATCCGCTGGCTCCTCTAACTCTAAGCGTCCTTCCATCGCACATTATAGTTGGCATTGGAATATTAACCAATTTTCCATCGCATACCCTTTCGGACTTTGCTTAGGACCCGGCTAACCCTACGATGACGAGCATCGCGTAGGAAACCTTGGGTTTACGGCGTTGGGGATTCTCACCCCAATTATCGCTACTCATGCCTGCATGCTCACTTGTATTCGCTCCAGCACTCCTTACCGGTATACCTTCAACGCAAATACAACGCTCTCCTACCACTTAGTAAAACTAAGTCTAAAGCTTCGGTACTCATTTTAGCCCCGTTATATTTTCCGCGCAGAATCACTAGACCAGTGAGCTATTACGCTTTCTTTAAAGGATGGCTGCTTCTAAGCCAACCTCCTGGTTGTTTAAGTAACTCCACATCGTTTTCCACTTAAATGAGATTTGGGGACCTTAGCTGTTAGTCTGGGTTGTTCCCCTCTCGACGACGGATTTTTATCACTCGCCGCCTGACTGCCATGATTACACACTAGGTATTCGGAGTTTGATAGGGTTTGGTACATTGGTGTATGCCCTAGCCCATTCAGTGCTCTACCCCCTAGTGTTACTACATGACGCTATACCTAAATATATTTCGGAGAGAACCAGCTATCACGATGTTTGATTGGCCTTTCACCCCTATCACAAGTCATCCCATAGCTTTTTCAACGCTAGCGGGTTCGGTCCTCCACCGGCTCTTACACCGGTTTCAACCTGCTCATGGATAGATCACATCGTTTCGGGTCTGCAACGTCTGACTAAACGCCCTATTAAGACTCGCTTTCGCTACGGCTCCGGGTTTCCTTAACCTCGCCAGACATCACAACTCGCAGGCTCATTATGCAAAAGGCAGTCCATCACCCTGATAAATCATAGGGCTCTGAATGATTGTAAGCAAATGGTTTCAGGTTCTATTTCACTCTGATCACCTCAGTTCTTTTCACCTTTCCCTCACGGTACTTGTGCACTATCGGTCTAGTAGTAGTATTTAGGGTTGGATAGTGGTCTACCCAGCTTCAGACAGAATATCACGTGTTCCGCCCTACTCAGGATACTGCTAAGTAAAACAAAGCTTTCATATACGGGGTATCACCCTCTGTGCCTAACCTTTCCAGGTTGTTCTATTAGCTAAGTTTAGTCTATATTGCAGTCCTACAACCCCACTAGTAAACTAGTGGTTTGCCTCTCTTACGCGTTCGCTCGCCGCTACTAGCGTAATCTCTTTTGATTTCTTTTCCTGAGGGTACTAAGATGTTTCAATTCCCCTCGTTCGCTCCGTTATACGGTAACTAATATCTCTATTAGTTGGGTTGCCCCATTCAGAAATTCCCCGGATCAAAGCCCCTTGACGGCTCCCCGAGACTTATCGCAGCCTGGCACGTCTTTCATCGCCTCTACTAGCCAAGGCATCCACCACTTGCTCTTTGTAGCTTACCTTTTTCTATATTAGATTATTCTAATTCGCATCACTTCCTTGTTAAAGATAACTTTAAGTTACTACATTTAAATTCTAGCTCTCAAGACGGAAAGCATTGACTACTATTTAGATAAGTTTTAAATCCTAAATAGATTGTGATGTCAAACTTTTTGCATTAAATGCAAAGATGATAGAAATGTAAATCTTTAACAAGTCCTGTAAAATTGTTTTTAAAAACTTGCTTGTGACTATTAACAATATTAATTAAAGAACATTTAGACTTCGCAGACTAGCAAGCTAGTCTTTTACGACCAAAAGAGTTACACCCTTTGGAAACCACTAAAGCACAAAGTTGCTTTCAGCAACTTCGTCATCGAAATAAAGATTAAGTACGCTTAAAAGTCTAAAGTAAATGTTTCTTAAAAACACTTAATATAGACTTTACTGTTAAACTATGTTTTATGGTGGAGAATAGCGGGATCGAACCGCTGACCTCCTGCGGTACAAAGCAGGCGCTCTCCAGCTGAGCTAATTCCCCAATTACATTCTCTGGTGGGCTAACAGGGCTCGAACTTGTGACCTCACCCTTATCAGGGGTGCACTCTAACCAGCTGAGCTATAGGCCCCTATAGGTCTATCAATCTTTCAAAAACTAAACAAGGATGATTGAGAATATCTTTCTTATAGATATCTTGGAGAGAATATCTATACTGTACTCTAGAAAGGAGGTGATCCAACCGCAGGTTCTCCTACGGTTACCTTTAGAGTACGACTTCACCCCAGTCGCTGATTCCACTGTGGACGGTAACTAATTTAGTATTCCGGCTTCGAGTGAAATCAACTCCATGGTGTGACGGGCGGTGAGTACAAGACCCGGGAACGTATTCACCGTAGCATGGCTGATCTACGATTACTAGCGATTCCGGCTTCATGGAGTCGAGTTGCAGACTCAATCCGAACTGGGACATATTTTTATAGATTTGCTCCATCTCGCGATATTGCTTCTCATGTATATGCCATTGTAGCACGTGTGTCGCCCCGGACATAAGGGCCATGATGACTTGACGTCGTCCACACCTTCCTCCTCCTTACGAAGGCAGTCTCATTAGAGTGCTCAGCCGAACTGTTAGCAACTAATGACGTGGGTTGCGCCTCGTTGCGGGACTTAACCCAACATCTCACGACACGAGCTGACGACAGCCGTGCAGCACCTGTCTTTAACATTTCTGCAAGCAGACACTCTTCTATCTCTAGATGAGTTTGTTAGATATCAAGTCCGGGTAAGGTTCTTCGCGTATCTTCGAATTAAACCACTGCTCCACCGCTTGTGCGGGTCCCCGTCTATTCCTTTGAGTTTTTAATCTTGCGACCGTACTCCCCAGGCGGTATACTTAATCCGTTAGGTGCATTACTGCCAAGACTAGCTTAGCAACAACTAGTATACATCGTTTAGGGCGTGGACTACCAGGGTATCTAATCCTGTTTGCTCCCCACGCTTTCACGCATTAGCGTCAGTTGAGTTCCAGCAGATCGCCTTCGCAATGGGTATTCCTGGTGATCTCTACGGATTTTTACCCCTCACCACCAATTCCATCTGCCTCTCCTCACTCTAGATTATCAGTTTCCCAAGCAGTTCTATGGTTAAGCCATAGGGATTTCACAAGAGACTTGATAATCCGCCTACGCGTCCTTTACGCCCAGTGATTCCGAGTAACGCTTGCACCCCTCCGTATTACCGCGGCTGCTGGCACGGGTTAGCCGGTGCTTATTCGTTAGGTACCGTCATTGTTCTTCCCTAACAAAGGGTTTACGCTCGAAAAGTGTCATCCTCCACGCGGCGTTGCTGCTGCAGGGTTTCCCCATTGAGCAATATTCCCTACTGCTGCTCTCCGTAGGAGTCTGGACCGTGTCTCAGTTCCAGTGTGACTGATCATCCTCTCAGACCAGTTATGCGTCATAGCCTTGGTGAGCCATTACCTCACCAACTGGCTGATACAATATAGCCTCATCCTACACCGAGAAACTTTCCCTATCTAACTTATGCAAGACAGGAGTATAGAGTATTGTGCAGTCGTTTCAACTGTTGTCCTCTAGTGTAGGGCAGATTAGCTATACATTACTCACCCGTGCGCCACTAAGATTAAATAGCGCTTCGCAATCTCCGTTCGACTTGCATGTATTAAGGCACGCCGCCAGCGTTCCTCTGAGCCGGGATCAAACTCTCCATATTAATTACCTATCTAATAGATGGGATTTTTATTATGAGTTTTTAATCACTTTAGTTTTTATATTAGTTTGTCTAATCTATTATTTAATCATAATAGACTGGCTCAATCGATCACTTGTTTAGATTTCAAAAGATTGACTAATAGTTTAACAATTGTAAGTTAAAGAACAACGATAAAAAGAAAAGGCTTTATTAACGGTGAAGTTAAAGGTGGTTTCTCGTTTCGTGAGCTGGAATTATATATGCGAGGGATGCTTAAATGCAGATTAAAAATAGCAGTTTTTGATCAAAAAGCTCAGGAAATTGATCCAAAATTAACTATTTTCTTTTATATATGTAAAAGCCGCTTTCTTTTTCTATAACATATAGTCGTCTAGTTGCCACGTTTATCGGTTAAAGGTTATGTTGCAATTTCTTCCAAAAAGCCTTTCATATGGTCTTTTTTATCCCACCTTTTACAGTGCTTATTGTTCCCCATAGGACGGCCCATCTCATCAAAAGGGACTACTAGTTGCCTTGCCTTTTTACATCCACCAGAGAGACTTACGTCTGTTATACCAAATCTTTTTCTATATTTAGCTCTTTTATTTATCTTCTTGCAGTCACTTTCAGATATGCCGCTCCAGCCAGCAGTTAGTAGCTTACCAGACTTATAAATATCATTTGCGATCCTCATCTTTTTGAGATTTGGTTCCGCTTATTGTTTTATCAAAAACACTATATTTCCACGTTTGCTCATTGTTTTATCAATCGAGCACCTATCTACTTGTTTTTGAAAAAGCTATTGTCCAACGCTGTTTTGCCCACCTTGTTTCTGTGGTAGAGTATTTATCATCCTGCATGGCGAGGTGTTGGGTGTATCTTATGTGAGTTAGAGTGAGTTGCAGCTTCTCTTGAGCCATTTCTGTTTAGCTTTGGGATCATAACAGCAGCCAAAATTCCAACAACTACTATGACAAAAACAAGCTCTATCATAGTAAAGGCTCTCATAAATTATCGTTCCTTGATGTTCGATGCAACTACTTTTCCATTTTTCTATACTAAATTACGACCTTTCATCTAAATCGAGCACTTACTAATAAATTTTATAGCCTGAGTTTATGCCATAAGTGAAAGCCAAGCGCAAGACGCTCGTTATCAGTCCGAGATTTCGTCGATGCCAGCTGCTTTTAGCTTGCTAGCTAACTCCTTTGCCACGTCAAATTATAGACAAAATGTTTAGTAGGATACTCTAAAAATAGATAAAAATTGATTAAAACGAGTCGCCATCCAGTTTAGCGTCAAAAATAGCATGACAAAGATGGTGCCGATTTTATAACCTCTTCTATTTTGGCAGTCTCACACGGTATGAGTTAAAAAGCCTCACCATAAGCGGTGTCGCTATCACACAAAATGGCAAAACTGCTCAAGCTCAGCCTTTGGCGCACAGAGACTATCATCAAAAACAAAAACGAGCAAATGGCAATAAACCACAAAAGATCTTTCTTTTCCTTGACCCAAATTCTATAGATGGTATGAGACAAAAAGATAAAGATAAATATGAAAATACAGCGGCAAATATACCAAAAGTGTCGATAAAATGCCCGCTTGGTCGGCCGTTTGTCAAAGCCAAAAAGTAAAGCGTTAGCAAAAATAAAATGGCACTTAGCCACGCAAAGTGGCGACTTTCTCCCATATAATGCAAAGATGAAAAATCCCACGTAAAATATCAAAAATCGCCATCTATAAAAATGATAGGCAAAAATGCGGTGAATAAATTTCACTTCTAATGTGAAAAAGATAGATGCAAAAAAGTGCTAGCGCGATGCAAATTCCAGCGTTATTTATGATGAGTGCGGAGGCTATCGTGCCGGGAAGCAGCACGAAAGCAGTACTGCGATCAGCCTGTCAAGTCCAATTTAATATAAAAGTACTCACCTTATACATTAATATGACGCTTAGGATGTGAAAGGCGATCATGACCGCTCTTGGCGCAAAGTCGTTTGGCCTAAAAGATGCACGCTTGCTTTTTAAAGATGTGAGCCAAAGGCTAGTTTTTCAAGAAAAATATCTCAGCCTCTTTGTAGCTGATGCTTAGGAATCGGCCGCGTAAAAACAAAAAAAGCACAATCAACCAAACATATCAAAAATACGCTACAAAAGCTATGTGTCTGCCGACGATTCTCTAACTCTTTCTAACAAAACTTCACCCTTAAATATGTATATCCCAGAAAAACTCAACCCAGTCATGAGCCTCTTTTGACTTTAAACAGGTAAAAGCAGCGCCTTTTGTTTGTAAAGACGGTCGCTATTTTTATCTCTCAATTTCGGATAGCGTTTAAGCAGCCTCTTTTTATCTCGACCATGCTCCACCGCTATCGATGATGTCATCAACGAGCAAAATACTTTTTATACTCGCTAAGATCTGGCACGTTAAAGATGTTGATCGTATCGAGCTTTGTTTGTATCCTCGTAGTGGATAGGGGTAGTGTAAATAAATTTCTATTTTTCAAGCGCAACAGCTAGTGAGTGACCAAGTGTGAGACCGCCTCTTTGCGACGGCTAGTATCACCTCTGGATCAAACTCATCTTTTATATCCCTTGCCATCTTTTTGACATCAACAGCAATTCGTCATAGCTATAAAAATATCATCTTTTTCCTTAATCAATGCACTAAAAATATAATAAAACTAATAAGCGCAAGCACGATCACGCCTACGGTACATCAGACCCTCTCTCTGAGAGCTTAACGACCAAGTATGACATAAAGCCAAAGGCAAGGCCGTTTTGTGATCGAGTATGTAAGCGGTATCAAGACAACTATGAAAAATGTCGCAACGGCGATGGCTTGATCTTTGAGGTCTAGTAGCTCAGCAAGCATAAGCACGCCGACCATTACGAGGATCGGATAGATGGCATTACAGGGATCGCTTTAAAAGTGGCAACATAAATAATGTAAGTATAAATAAAGTCCGCAAAATACAGCCGTCAAACCAGTCCTACCGCCCTCTTCTACGCCGCTAGCACTCTCACAAACGAGTAGTCGTGCTCACGCCTGCTAGCGAGCCGGCTACGGTCGCAACAGCGTCAGCTCGTTTTTCAAGTTTTACGACGCCATCTTTTTGTTTTTCGTCAAATATCCCTGCCCCTGTGCCAACGCCAGCTAGCGTGCCTATCGAGTCAAAAAGGTCGGTGACAAAAATGTTATGACGACTGGGAGCAGAGCAAGACTTAGTGCTCGCTTTGATGTCAAGCTCTAAAAATATCGGAGATATAGATGCTGGAGTCGAGACATTTCAGTTGGATGAGGGCTATGCCAAGTATCCATGCGATCACAGATGTGGCAAGAACTGCTAGGATAAATGCACCTTTTACGTTCCACGCCCCAGAAGCAAATGACCAGAATAGGCCCAAAAACGCCAAAGAGGACGTTTGGATGCTTGATACTTTCGATACCAGCAAAACTGCGTCGTTGTTTTACGATAAAGCCCATTTGTTGAAACGCGACAAAGCTGATAAATGTGCCTATACCGCACTTATCGCCCTTCGTAGATCAAGCGGGATCGACCTGATGATCCACATCCTAAGTATTGCAAAAACGAAAGCACGAAAAATATCAAACCGCTCAAGAAAACGACGCCAGAGACCAGTCTGCAAGGCGCTTTCACTGCCGATACAAAGGCCAAATGTAAAGTAGGCGTTAAGCCCCATGCCAACGCTCATCGCTACTGGCGTGTTCGCCCAAAGGCCGTTTAGTATGGTCGAAAAAGACGGTGATCAACGCTGTTGCCGTGATCAAAAGCCTCGTATGGCATGCCAGTCTTGCTCATAATGATCGCATTTACCGGCACGATATACATCATCGACAAAAATGTTGTAAGTCCTGCGCCAAATTCACTGCTTCACCTCGTTTTTGTTTTTGTGCTAAGTCGAAAAATTTCACTCCCAAGCTCCTTTGAGTAAATTTTAAGTTCGTTATATAAGCTATCACGCTCAACTGGCGTAAAAACCAGATGTTTTTATGATATCGCAAAAATGTTTTTAGCGTTGTGCCGTTTGCGCTATTTGCGCTCAGCTGCACTTTGATGCTCTCTTTTTCTATCGTACCATCAAGATCATCAGCGCCAGTCCTGCGCTATCATCGCTAAATTAAGGTCGATGTGGCCCAGTATGCCTTGATGTGCGGGACATTATCAAGCACCAAGCGAGATATCGCCATCGTCTTTAAATTCAGCCGATCCTAGAGGTGACATCTTTTTAAGTGAGTTATTTTCTATTTGATGAAAGACAAGCGGGATAAATGCGTTAAATCCGCCCGTTTCATCCTGTAAGTCCCTGATCCCAGCATGTGATCTACTCTATTTTCGCGGCTTTTCTATGTGGCCAAAAAGCATTGTCGCGTTGCTTTGTCTGCCCCTTTATCATGCCACATTTTACTGAGATTTTTAGCCAGTTTTGGCTGCACTTTGCCTCTGCAAATTTTCAGCCCTTACCTCTTCGTCAAAAATTTCAGCCCCACCGCCTGGCATGCTATCGACGCCGTATTCGAGCATCTTTTTCTATCACCTCATCGTAGCTAAGCCATAATGCCTTGATAAAAGTCGATCTCAGCCGCCGTCATCGCCTTTTACATGAAGCTCTGGATGAGCTGCCTTTATCTTTAAGACTTTCTAAAGTACCACTGCCAGCCGCTGAGTTGCGTTGTGGGCGGAGACGATGTGTATCTCTTTTTGCACCGTGACGCACGCTCTCATCAACGATCTTTAAAATTTCTTCGTGGCTCATTAAATATGGATTTGGATTTTTCTGTGGGCTGAAAAATGCGCAAAACCCTGACAAACGTCAGCACTGATATGTTGTTGGATTGATATGGCGATTTACGTTAAAAAGACCTTTTTGCCGTGCAGCTTTTCTACGCTTTGCGTCAGCATTAGCCAATGTAAAAAGATCAAGCTCATAAAGCGAAAAAGCCTCTTGCTTGCTTAATCTCTCGCCACTTTCTAGTTTTTGTAATAGATTCATTATTTGTATCGTCCTAAAGCTGAACTTAAGGCTTCATTATAAACAAAGAAAAAGCTTTGTTTTTGCAAAAAGTATGTAACATTTGCCAAGATATTTTTAACAATGGAAACACTAAATGCTAGCTGATAAAAGTGCCAAAAATAGTGATAATTATTCAAAAATCAGAAAATTTCTTTGATTTTAAAACCAAATTCCCAATAACACTTTCACCAAGGCAGAAATTTCACCATTCTTAGCCAAAGAGTATGATGATTTATAAAATCTTATTTAAATAAAACTATGCAAAGGAATACGATGAGTTTGTGCCACAAAACGACAGCTTTGCCTTTAGCGTTCTAGCCACTGGCAAATACGCCCAAAACGCTACTTAGCGCAAATAGCGAGCTTGAGATTTTCTGCTAGTTTATAAATTTAAAGGGGCTACAATATATATTTCTTAAAAAGTACTGCTGATTTTTAGATAGCTCTGGCATGAGATGTGATAAAAAGCGCCGAAGTGGATGAGAGTACATATTTCAAAGATGACCTTAAAGTAAAAGCGAAACCTCGCAACTTTCGTACATCTGCGGCTCAAAAAGCCTTTACCGCTTAGTAAAAAGCGAGATCATAAAGATAAAAAGAATTTGATAAAAAGCCTTTTAAACTACCATTTAAAGGCATTTTGCCATTTTCTAGCATAAGCTACTTAACACAAGAGCCAGGTAAAAAGTGGCTTTGGCGGGATCACGATGGTACCGCTAAACTGCATACTAAACTGCCTTGATAGCGACGTTTCAGTTAGATCGCAAGCCCTTAAAGTGATGAATGAAAAAGAGATAGCAAGTTTTTGAAATCTAAATGTGGATTTTTACAACTTGCTAAAGTGCTTCAAATTTAACTCAAAAACACCGATACTTTCAGCGCTTCAAGTGTCGAGATCACGACCATTTCATGCAGACAAAGTCCAAAAAGCTGCAAGACAACGAGAGCGTCATCAGCCAAAAAGATGCTAAGCTCGATGAATAACGTAAGCCATTTATTCAAGATTTATCGCAGCTTCGCTTTGCAGGCCATTTTTCAAAAGCGAGGCTAAGCTTCGAGCAGAGAAAAATTGCTGGGCTAAAAATGGCTTTTTATGAGATAAATGGCGTCATCTACGTGCCACTCACAAAACCAGCCCTTATCGAGGATCTCATAAATGAGCTTTTAGAGCTAAAAGATGTGGATTATAAATTTGATATAAGCGCGATCTTTTATATCAAGCGAGCCATCATCACAAAAGGGATGAGCTTTAGAGCGCGCTATCAGCGAGTTTAAGAAGATATTTTTAAGAGAAAAATTCTACGCTATCTTAAAATCCTTGCTCGATGCACAGATGATACAAATTTCGATAAAACCGATGGAGCATATCTCCCAGCTGGCCAGTATGACGGCTATCACGAATTTACGGTTGATGAGCATAGCATTTTAAGTGTCACATTCTTGAAAATATAAAGAGATAAAGTATAAAAATCTCTACGCTGAGCTTTGCTTGGAGGGCAAAACGATGCTAAAGATCGTGACGCTTATGCATGACGTTGGCAAAGGACTTGGTGGCAGAGATCACGCAAATATCGGTGCAAACATCTTTAGAGCCTACGCGAACAAGCTAGATTAAGCCAAAAAGCTATCAACATCGGCGTCATCTTGATAAAATACCACACTCTAATGAGCAACGTCTCAAACAGAGAGGACATCTACTCGCAGCGCGTCATCTTCGCGCTTTATCTCAAAGCTTGGCGACAAGCAAGTTTTAAAGCTACTTTACATCCTTAGCTGCTGCGTGATAAACGCCACAAACGAGAGGCTTTACAACGCCTACACAGCAAAGCTTTTAAGAGGCTTTTATGAAATTTCTCTTAGCTGCATTTAGCGATGAAAGTACTGATGAAGCGACAAGGCGGGTAAAAAGAGCAGTCTATAAAACGAAATAGCGAGTTTTTTGGCGCGTTGAGCCAAAAGCTGCAAGATAAGTACTCAAAGATCACATCAAATTGGTCTTTACAAAATATAGCGCGAGCGAGATCATAGATGTAAGCAAAGTGGCTGATAGCTGAAAGCGAAACCGAAAGTACTCATAAACAATAGTAAATTAGCATTCAAATTTATACAAACAAAGCCTAGAATTTAAGCGCCCTGCTCTATGGATTTGCCAATTTGACCTTGCATATATGGAGATATTTGAGGCTTTTTGAGAAGAAAAGTACATATCAGGCTTGACTTTCAACCAAAAATGTAAAAATCATGAGCTTGAAAATACTAAAATTACAGCCCTAAAATCCCTAAATAGCGAGGTTTTAAGAGAGCCTTTGAAAGCAAATATTAACAAAGATGAGATAAACTTCGAGCTAAATCACTCAAAAAGATTACGCCAAACTTAGCATCAACGCAAAGATCAGCGCGGGCTAATGGCTTATGTGATGAGTGTTTTTGACAGGCTTCATTTTTCAGTCACGAGTGCTGAAATTCAGACGGTTAAAAATAGAACGAGAAATCTCTTTTGATCGAGAAAAACGAGCGACTTGAGAGTAAAGGCGAAGAGATATTAAATGTATTAATAAGCGAGTAAAACATGTGTGGAATCGTAGGATACATCGGAGATAAAGAGAAAAAGAGGTCATTTTAGCGGGCTAAAAGAGCTTGAGTATCGTGGATACGACAGCGCTGGCATGGCTGTGATGAGTGATGGCAAGATCGACTTCTTTAAAGCGGTCGGCAAGCTTGAGTAGCCCTAAGACAAAGGACTTTACATCAACTGGCTTTGGCGTGGCGATAGGGTCACACACACGCTGGGCGACGCACGGCAAAACCAACTGGGATCAATGCTCACCCGCACCTGGCGAGCACTCATTTGTCATTCTACAACGGCATCATCAGAAAACTACAAGAGCTTAAAGATGAGCTTGAGGCAAAGGGTGTGAGTGTCAATGGCAAACCGACACCGAAGTGATCGTGCACCTTTTTGAGGGAAAAGGTACAAAAGAGAAAAAGACCCATTTAAAACATGAGGCGACTATCGCAAAGCTAAGAGGCGCTTATGCGACACTACTTATAACCAAAACTGCACCTGATAAGATATTTTTCGCAAAAGATGCCGCTCCTATGGCGATAGGCAAAAAGCGATAAAAAGAGCTATATTTTTGCCTCATCAGATGCCACTTATCGGCAACGCAACCGAAGTGGCATATCTTGATGATAACAACTACGGCTACGTGAGTTTAGACGAGATCGCTGTTTTTAAACACGGCAAAAAGGCTAGCATAACATTTAACGCACTGCCAAAAGATAAGAGCTATGCCCAAAAGGGCTATACATTTTTATGGAGAAAGAATTATGAGGCAAGGCGCAGTCGTATCTAGAACCATCATGGGCAGGGTTAAAAACCACAAAGTTACCCTTGAAAAATAGAACGATGAATACCTAAAAAGGCATCGATGATGTCGTGCTTTGTGCGTGCGGCTACGAGGCTACCATGCGACACTAACTGCAAGCTATCTTTTTGAAAGGCTTGCTAAAGTGAGGACAAAGGTCGAAGTGGCAAGCAGACTGAGATATAGAAAAGCCTTATCTAAACAAAAACTCGCTCTTCATTGTCATCTCACAAAGTGGCGAAACAGCTGACACTCTTGAGGCACTAGGATAGCAAAGAGGCTGGGCTAAAGGACACTTGCGATTTGTAACGTCGATAACTCATCTATCGTTAGACTAGCTGATAATACGCTTCTAACTCGCGCTGGCATCGAAAAAGGTGTGGCAAGTACAAAGGCCTTTGCTACGCAGATCATCGTGCTTTTGGATGCTTAGTAGCTGCAATAGCATCAGCAAAGGGTTCTATCAGCAAAAAGAGCTTGATCACGAGATCAAAACGCTTCCACATCCCACAAATTTTAAATATAGATAACTCTTTGCGAGAGAGCTTCACCAGCCTAAGCAAGCACTATTTGCACGGTCATGGCTTCTTCTTCATCGGTGAGATATCTTCTATCCGCTGCGCACTGAAGGTGCGTTAAAACTTAAAAATTTCATATCTTCACGCAGAGGGCTATCCATCAGGCGAGATGAAGCACGGACCTATCGCACTTGCAGATGAGAAGCTATTTTACGATCGGCTTTAATGCCTCAAAAACTTACTATATGAAAAGACAAAAAGCAATGTCGAAGAGCTCGCTGCAAGAGATGCATATATCCTGAGCGATCAGCCCGCTGAGTTTGAACTAAGCGATGACTACGTAAAAACAAGCGTTCAAGATCACTATATGAGCAGATCGTCGAGATGATGCTTGTGCTTCAGCTACTTGCTCTTAAAATTTCCGTTGAGACTTGGCAACAACGTCGATATGCCAGAAACCTCGCAAAAGCGTAACTGTCGAGATAATTTATGTGGCTGGCATCTTGCTGGCCGCCAAATTACTTTATATTTTTCTTTTAAAATTGAGTTTTCACAAAATATTGTTCTTATAATATTTGCACTTCTAATTACATTAAAAAGGATACTTTCATGAAAAGAGATTTTTAGCATCTAAGGTCTTTAGCAGCGTTGCCGCTCTTTGTTTAGTTTGCAGGATGCGCTAGTAGCAACAACGCGGTGTAACTGGCGCCGCAGGCGATACAGCCAAAAATGCCAACACGAAAAATCGAGCGTTGCAGCCAAACGCTAGGAACATTATCTTTTTACGAAGATCAAAAGCAGCTCATGGTACTCATACCTAACTAGAGATTATCAGCTTGGCTCAACCGTGCCAGTGCTAAGAATGTAGCTCAGCAAACTGGCTGCTTCTGTCATCGTCGAGGCGTGGTGAAGCATGGATAATATGATGCAAGGCGCGCACGCGAAGCTAGTGGCGAGCTAAGAGAAAAGCGATGCATTTCACAAGGTCAAGTCGTAGCGGCTGATTATACCATCAGCCAGAGATCTATTTTAGCAAAGAGGATACCGGCGGTATCAGCGTGACTTGTGGGCGCTGTCTTTGGCAACGTTGCTGGCAAAGTAAGCGGAGGCTTTTCAAAAAGGCGAAACACAAACATCTTTGCTTCTCATAGACAACCGCTCAGGCGTACAGATCGCTGGTGCAGTCGGCGAGTGATAGCACCTTTGACTTCTGTGGCATGGGCTGAGTCATTTCTCACGTGTGAGAGCGCTGGACTCGGTGGCTACACAAGACACCAGAGGGCAGGATAGATCGTAAAATGCCTTTCTATGGTTAGATGAACAACGTTATAGTCGCTAAAAAGACTAGTAAAGTCCAAAATGTAAAGGTGGTCTTGGCAAAGGCGGAAATATAAAATAGGAGACTAAGATGAAAATTATAGCCATTTTGTTTTGTACATTTACGATGCTGCTAGCTGCAAACTATACTAAAAGACTAGAGATCGAGGCTTTGCAAAACTTATAAACGAAAGAAATGGCTAAAGCAATACATGGCGACACGAAAACTGTGACGCCCTTAGCAAAAAGATAGACGGATACTACATTCGTTTTTGGATTGAAAGATTTTGATGAGGATAGTTGCCGCATGAGTGGCTACTATCCTGATCATCAAACTATGCACCATATCCTCCTAACTACCACCAATACTATCAAAATGAGTACGAAAGATTTGATAGATTTCAGCGTGGTTACCGTGGAGGCTACTACGATGGTGACGACTATCGATGATGGTTTTGAGCGCGGTTATAGACGTGGCTGCAATGACGCTAGAAGAGAGTATAGAGAGACCTTATAGATAGGCACAAAAGCCATAATCTTTAAAAAGGGATGCAAAACCTGTGGATATGGCAACATCCCGACCACCCGAGGTGCTCTTTTCAACAAAAGTGTGATAGACACCCTTGCAAATAAACTAGAGCAAGATCACGGGTACTAAAAGAGATAACAAGTAATATTAGTAGAAACGAGTATTTTTAAAGGCGCAAATTACGCCATAGAAGATGGGATATTTACTCATCTCTCATAGTGGGCGAGAGAGCTAAAAGATCGAGCATTCGCTCATCGATAAAAAGAGACTAGATGAAAATTACTGACTGACTAGCCGACACTCTGCGACTAGACACAGTGATAATCTGGTCTCGCTAATCGCGATGCACAAATTAAACAAAGCTCCTATGAACTTCGAGCGGCTACATGGCTCGGCACAATGCCTTGTTTGAATACAGCCAACAAAATACTACAAGATAAAAAGAGCTACAGTAGAAGATGAGATGAGCGTCGTCTCAGGCTCCTCAAAGAATGTGCAGATCCACTGCGAAGCCTTGCCAGCAGGCGCGTAGAGGATGAGGAATTTTTGGTATCAATAAAGCCGCATGAAACACCTATGTAAAAAGTGTTTTGGCTCACCTTTTGGTTTGCGATCATCCATCCATATGACGACGGCAACGGACTGTGGCAAAGGAGCTTTGGCGCATTTTTGTGTCCATGGTAGGATCAGCTCTCTCTATCTCAAGCGTTATTTTCGCTAACAAGAAGGGTTATTATGAATGCAGAACGAACAAGCAAAGCTTAATAATAATCAAATTTTGACTTCACAGCCGTGGATAAGGTGGCATTTAGAAGCAGCAAAGCACAGCTCGCTAAAGAAAAACGAAATTGAGCCAAAAGCTCTAAGGTTATCTTTGAGTTAGTATCTTTTGCAGCTGCTCTTTGATCTCCTCGTCAGATTCTGCTAACACTTATGACACCCCTGCTCTCGCATCTTGGCGTCATTTTACCTCGAGTAGCCGCTTGGCGCATTTTTATATCCGCCCCTATGCAAACTCTCTATCCTCTAAAAACCCAGCCCCGCCAAGGATGATGAGCACGCCAAGGTCAAAGCCCTATCTTAGTACGCACTCGCTGGAGCTTTTTATCCAGCTTAAAAATATCTCGTCATACCTAAGTCAGCGCCCCAACGCCATCTGGCACGACCAAGATATCCACGCCGCAAAGGCTCTTCGGCGTAAATTTCAGGATGAAGTCTAATGCCAATTCATCGACTATTTCAGGCTTTAGCGCGTATGTTTTGATATTAAAAGCTTCGAATTGTACAAAAATCATAATGTCAGCAAAGCTTAACAAATTTAACTTATCAAACATCAAAATGCCAACTTTCATGCTAGCTCGCGCAATGAAGTGCCTCATTTAGTTTGATCGCCCTTTTTGCTCGTACTCGCGGTGATCTGTCCTGTTTGGCTATTTTGCCTAAAAGTGAAGTCCGTTTAGTCCGCCATAAGCTCAAGCGCTTTGCCATTCAGCCTCAAATTGACTCTGGATTTATCTTAGCTAGCTTTTCGCGCTCGCTTGCCGAAATATAGAGCCTTTGTGCCCTCAAGCACCGCTATGCCAGCATCCGATGCAGTTATCGCAAGTGGCACGCCAGTGACGGAGTTTGCGCCAAGCCAGCAGTGTTTGCCGATGCTTACAGGGTTGCCGTTTGCCGCTTAGCACGCCGTAGTGCTAGCCGCCGCCAACGTGCTACCGCTCGCCTACGACGACAGAGCTGCTCGACCTGCCCGCTCGACCATCACGCCGCCAGTCGTGCCTGCGTTAAAGTTGATGTAAGCAGCTGGCATGACGACCGTGCCAGGATGCTCGCAGCGCCCATACGGACTTTGGCAGGTCTAAAATTCTCGTGTTATCAGCTGGGATGAATGGCTTAAAAATCTTGATTTATCCACCCACGATCGCTGGGTACTCGCCAAACATCTGAGGACATTTTCTCTTAGCCACTCAAAGCTCGATCGGGGATATTTTGGGCTAGATCCATACGACGTTTGGCTAACACCCCATCCGTCGGCACAAGCGATATAGGTGCAGCCTTGCCGTGAGATCAAGTAAAAGCGAGATAGACGGCCTCCACGCTAATCGGCTTTGCGTCTTCAAACAAAAACTAGCAGTATTCTCATTTAGCTCAAGATCGTCCTCAAACGCCATCTTCACAGCGTGTACATTACTATATTTTATGAGTTTTAGCTCTTTTCAGACACTAAAAGAGCTTACTAGCCTTCTCTTTACCTTTGGCGTAGCTCAGCAACGACTCAGGTGCGCTAAAATCAACCTCAACATCGCACTCTGCAAAGGCGTAGATGAAAGCAGCCGCGCTTAAAAAGTTCTCTTTGAATTTACAACGGCGTAACTTGCTGCGAATTTTATCACTATGCGTCGCGATCGACTCTTGCGATACCAAAAGCGAGGCGGGTCTTTGTAGCATCATCTTTCTGAAATTCTTCAAAAACTTTAATTCGTTTGCGTCTTTAAACTCTTTAGACATCTTCTCTCTACATCTTTTATTTTAGTCTAGCCCAAAAGATGGTCAAAAGAGTATGATTTTTGGACCTCTAAAAAGTTAGTAAAAACCAAAATCCAGAGCGACAGCTGCAACATAGTCTACAATTTACACGTCCTCAGTGCTTCTAAAACTCCCACAGCCAAAAGGCTTACTCATTCAAATGGTGTCTAGCTCTTTATATAAATAATTTAAACGTTTAGCACTCCTCGCTAAGCTCTAGATTTTCTAAACGCAGCGGGACTTTTCGCCCTCAAAGATCACCCCAATGCCAAAAGGCTCGCAAATATCAAGCGCACCCTCGGCAAATCTCATCAACCACTGCTTATCACGCGCATAAAAGGTGCATTGCGGCGAGCTAAATAAAGCAGGTCACAAACTGGCACGTCAAAGCATTTTTAAGCTCACCACTCAAACAATACTCTCGCTCAAGCTCATCTTTTTAAAAAGCAAGCGCCTCTTGCGTACCGATCGATATCAGCTGGCGATGCGCTCTGCTAGCAAAATAGTCTCATCGTCTGCGCCAGTCTCATGCTTTACAGACAAGGCAAAACGGCACTTCTCAAAGCTCCACTTTTTAGCTCCAGCTGCGCATGCCAAATAAAACCATCATCTACCGCGACTTTCAAGCTCGCCACATTTCAAAGTCATTTTTATTCTCATTTTTGTATTTTTCGTGATCTTGCTAGCCCTTATGCAAAAGGCGAAATTTTTGAAATGAGATTTGTCGTGAGCAAAAGAGCTTAAACGTCCAACACTTGCGAGTTAGAGCTAAATACCACCTTTTAAATTTGCTGCTTGAGGCGCAAAACCTAAAACAGCAACTACATTTAGCTCGCCGCTTAAAAGCAAAACTCTCATCAGTGCCATTTTGCTGCGCATAGCTAAAGATTAGCAGATTGTCTTTTGTCTAAAAGTAATCTTTCTCTATTGCAGGCTTCAAGCTTTTCTATGCTTTTACCCAGGGCTGCTTTTCTATCTTTCAGTGAGGCGAGGCTAAATTCTGGTGAAAAGCTGTCAACTTCATGGGACATTTTTCTTAGTCCATTCAAGTGCTTTATCATGATCTCTTTGTTGCTTTTGATACTCGCAAAATGCATAAGGTTGACCATCGCCAGGAAACTGCATACGCCCCTATCGCAGCCACCACGTCAGTAAATTCTCGCCTCCGTGTTTCATAACTTGCCTCTTAGCAAAAGATCGCGCGATGCCGCATAAAAACCAAAATACCGCATCATCGCGGGGTCCGAGGTCATAAGCGCGAGCCGAGAGAACAAAAGAAGAGTTATTGGAGAGACCATTTGCGGGGCGTGCTTGCACGATCTTTACCTACAGCCTTTTTGAAGTCCTCTTCTTTTGCCAATTTTTAGCTCATCTATCTTGTCCTTAGACCTGTAACATACTCCACCTTACCAGCGTTTGAGCTGGTAGGCAGTGACGTAGATGTCGATACTTCTTACCTTTGCCATCGTTTGCAAAGCCACATACCGCTGTATAAAAGTAGCAGCCGGCAGTGGTAGAATACTTCATTTGGCTCAACTTGGTTTAGAATACTGATTATTTTAACTAAAAGCAGTTGAAAGAGTTAGTACTCAGTAAGAGATAAACTCTGTTTTTAACAAACACAAGGAGCAAAAATCGCATAAAACTTTCCCAACTTCGAGCGTTTGTTAATTTCTCTTCGTAGCCTATCTTCTTCTTTTCTAAAATCATTTGCTGCTTTTCACGCACGTTTCCATCCTTCTTTTATTGCTTTTTAATCTCTAGCAAATCTAATAGAAATTACTTTTATATTTAAATGAAAAGTAGTAGAGCTGCGGTGCCAAAGAGGCAAGATTACCACTATCAATGGAATATAGTCGTTAATGGCGCTATGTCTATCGGAAATATTTTAAATATGCACAAAGTGCAAGCACACGCCAGGGGGTAAGAAACCAGTATGTATGTTGAGATTGTACGCCCATACGATATCTTTGTCACGCCACTTGTTTTAATATTTTATTTTGAAGAGATAAAGCTCTATCAGTAATATTATGGGCGAGAGTCGTAGCATGCTAACTGCTGAGTCGGAGATTACTGCCAGTTGACCTACCCTATCTGTTCGATTACGTGGCATAAAATCACGCCCTTTATGTTATTGTAGTTATGAAAGGGTGAATTATAACAAACAATAAATAAAAGTGTATTTGTCAAATAAGCAAATTCATTAAAAGTCACTGCATTAAAAGCGGACTTTTGAAGATAGTTTTAAAACTATATGAATAAGGTGCTGAAAGATGTGTCCGCCACGAGGCGATGAAATCAGCGCGAAGCCCATGTTATCTTCATCACCGGAGCTCTTCACGAAAGGCCGCCAAACTCGATCGCCATCGCCCTCACGTCCAGAGGGTATGATGCGAACGGCTGGTGTGATTGCATAACGCCGATAGCCGCCTCGTCAGCGATCCATCGCAGCTATCTCTCGCTTGGCGTATCCGCGGGTATGGCGTTCATATCAGAGTCCAGCTGGGCAGCGCATCGCCGTCATCGCTTCAAGCTTTTTCTAGAGTTAATGATCACGCGCGCACCGCAGCTATCAGCCGCCCTCGTCCTCTGAGACTGGGATTAAACGCACCGCTATAAAGCCGCCGCTTGTTGCGCCATGACGCCGCAGCACGGCCGCGACCATTTAAGAAACAGGGTGCGGCGGTCGTGCCGTGTGTGCCAGCGGCCTCAAGTCCACATCTCCTCGACACGCGAGGCACCGGGTCGCCAGCAGCTGGCGTTGGAGCAAGAGAAGTCTACGATACCAAAGATTAACCCCCAGGCGCTCACCTCGCCGTGACCGACTAACTGGCCCGATACAGGTGATCTTAAGACAGCTGTCTTTTCACGTCTCAGCCACTCGTCAGCTCTCGCGGCGCTCAAGCGCGCTTTTGACGACATACCTGGGCCTGGAAACGCCGGCGTTTATCACTACATCAGCCTCGCCCACTCCGTGAAAGTCTCCTGCCATGAAAGGTTGTGTCCTCTAGCGTTTGCAAAACACGAGCTTCTGCGGCCCATCTCTGATGCCGCCGCCGTCTCTTTTATGATGCGTCCCATGTCACGCACTGCGCTCGTCTTTATGCCACACTTTTGTTGAGCCGACGTGACGCTTGAGCACGCTTTTGCGGTTTGTGCTGAGTGCTTGCGGGATAGGGTATCAGGCCTCTAGCCGCGCTGATAGCCCTTTTGCACTGCCGACCACCTATAAAATCAGCGCCGCCAACCAATAGCCGCTATCGAGCGTCGCTGCGATCATCACGTGGTCTTTTGCGTCCCGTTGCGGCGCCGATTATCGGATAGGCGTCGCGCTCACTCTTTTATTGACGATTGGTATGTGCCATCAGCGCTGCTGGTTGCCCACGAGACTGGGTGCTTTGTGGCTGGTGGTGATTTTTGCGTAGAATACGTCGCGGGCTTTGTTGATGTCAGAGTCCGGTGCTGAGTCAAGCAAACTAAAACGCCCATCGTGATCGTTCACGATGTCAAGTACTTTTGCTCCTCGATCATCGAGAGATCGTTTCCGTTCGTTTGATTATCATCTTTTGTCCTTAGATTTCTTTGTGCATCGCATCAAAAATAGCTGAGCTTTGGATGATTTATCTTTGCTGGGCTCTCTCAGCTTATCTGGCTCCGTTCTTAAAGGCTGTAAAGTCCCTTATTTACCATCGCCCGAAACCACCGCCATCGTCGTGAAAAAGTCGCTCAAAATGATGTAGCATATCTAACCGCTATGTTTGCCCTGCTCGCTAGAGCTTTTGCTGAGACGCCAGCAACGATACCTACCCTATCTTTTCCCACTACGGTTACGATCGTTTCATCTTTTCCTCCTGTTATTCTAAAAGCTTCATCTGCGCGTTTTTAAATTTCAAACGTGCAGTATCGATCCATCTCATATTGGAGACGCTACTGACAGACGGCACTCTTGCCGCGTCATTTACCTGGCTGGATCGCTGAGTTATCAGCCCGCCGCCGTTGTTATATTTTCTATTATCTCCCCAAAGTCTTGCGGCTGCGCTCTGCTACTGGCGTACTGCGGTGACTGAAGTTTGGCTCGTAAAAGCTAACCGGCTTGCCGCTGTCGCCGCCCACGAACCGCTGGCTCGATAGAAATTTCGGCTACGGCCAAATTGAGTGTTGTACGGCCTTTGCCACCTCAGTCAGTGGCACCTTTGCCAAATATATCATACTCTTTGCCGTTATCTGGGCGAGATAAAGCCACTCATGTTCTCTGTGACACCAGCGATTGGGATGTGAAGCTTCTCAAACATATCAAGCGCACGTTTGCTATCGTCAAGTGCTACTACTTTGCGGGCGTTGTGACGCATGCGCCTGCCGTTACTGGCACGCTTTGAGCTAGAGTTAGCTGCGTCGCCCGTTCCTGGGCATATCAAAGAAATAACACGTCAAGCTCACTCCAAAGCACGTCTCTTAGCAGCTGCTCGATCAACTCCATTATCGAGCCACGCCAGATAAGGCTCATGCCTCTTCATCAAACGCCCATACTCATCATCTCTCGACGCCGTGGCTAAGTATCGGCTTTAGCTTGTTGCCCAATCGCCATGGCTGAGTATTTACCTCGCCAAGCATTCTGAAAAGGATATTTGGTCCGTAGATGTCAGCGTCTAAAACACCCACTTTTGCCTGGTTGCCATTGAGATAGCTGGTAGTCATTGTGGTTGATTTACCAACGCCGCCTTTTTCTGAGCTTACCATTACGAAAGGTACCCAGCGGGCGATATTTTTACCGCTTTGAGTGCTTTTTCTTCAGGCATCTTTGGCTGGATCAGTGGACGTACTCGTTTGAGCCATGACACGTTTGATGTCGTTTTTAGCTCGTTGCACGTCAGGCTTGAGCTAACGATCTCGACTTCGATTAAACACATCGCCAATTCGATATTTTCCACAAGCAAACAACATATCCTTCTCAAATCCCGATATAAGCACCTTTTAGTCTGTTTAAGACCTCTTCTTTATTTAACATTTTCTCCTTTCGTCTTTTGAGGTACATATGCACAAGGTACGGTCCCGCATCGAACAAAATGAGCGCTGCAAAAGGCTGCCTCTTCTGTGGCTCTCATCGTGGCTCTTGCTTTTTTGGATCAAAACTAGCTCAAACTGCTTGTTCCCAGTCAAATGCATATCTCGCACATCACTCATCGCATGGTGCTTTCGATGGCTCCAGCTTTGCCAAGCGCGACGTCTGCGGCATGAGCTGCTGTCTTGTGAGCTGATGCCCTCTCTTACGTCATTTTCGTTGGTGGTCCTGGGTGCTCACGTCACATAGCAAAAGCATTGCCGTGATGCTGCCATCGTACCACCTATCGCTGATGTGATGCTGATCATGCCCGCGCCGATATCGTAACAAAGCGGTCCAAGCATTAAAATGGGCGTCTGTGCAGAGCTGTTCGTTCATATTATACTCAATTTGATTTAATGGCACAGGCCCCTCTATCATCCTTGCATGCTGCGCCGCGCGATTTGTCTCAAGCACCGCTGGCTCACTGGCTGTGCCTCGTCGCCGTCATAAAGGCAGCCTGGGCAAGTCCGTCGCCAAGCGAGCGAGACGTCGTGTTAGCGCAGACCTAGGTGATCAGAATTTCATAGAAAGTTTTGCCTATTTAGCTGATATAGCTTGCGCTTGAGGCTGCCGCCCTGCTTACTATGCCCATTTTCGCTTTTTAACAAGTGGCAAAACTCACGTAGCTTCAGCATGTCATAAAGTAACTCTTGTTTTGCCTGCTTTTCAAGTATCGCAAAATGAGCTCATTTGTGATATTTGTAACCTCTTTGCCTCTTTTAAATTTATACATCAGCACCGTTCCACAGGCACGCTTGAGTGCTCGATGATAGCGCTTCTAATAGCGTCTGAATCGCCATCCGTGCTTAGGTCACCAACATCAGCGCGCCATTCTGGGCAAATTCAGCTTTCTAAGCTCGGCGCAAATGTCGCTGCCAAACTGGGTTGCGGTATTTGACCTTTGTCTTTAACTCTGCTGCCTATACCCGCAGGCTTCATTGTGTGATTTACATTTGCGGGATGATCCTGCCATCGGGCGCGCGTATGCGCTGCCGGCGTGT
>BNJT01000871.1_pt1 | contig 104295 bp, 161 predicted proteins | sample 8540491 | NCBI WGS metagenome assembly BNJT01 (sample SAMD00202455, study PRJDB9452) | human saliva metagenome | host: Homo sapiens
TCAGTTACGTATTGCTGTGATATGGAAGGCTTAGACAGAGAAAGCTGCGAGGACGATGTGGACGAGGATGAAGTATGGCTATGGCGCGTCTTGTTGGTCTCGGACAAACGCATCGGCAGATACCGCTCGGAGATATTCGAACAGCAGGATATGCTCTCATATACCGTAACAGCTCCAGTGGGAATTTATTGAATCCAGCAGCCCTTATTGGCGTGGCAAACAGATGAGTTTCTATCAAACATTTGAATAATCCCTGACATCTTTTGTTTCGATGATGCGGATTGTGCAAAAGGACTTTATGCACTGGTTTGGACTGTGAGGGGGCAAAAGCTGTTATGGGATATGACTGGACTATTCGATGTCAAAAGATATTGGGGATCGCAGGACGGGAAGATTCGATGTATCTCGGAGGCAGGAAATTGCCTGTTACGGGACGATACAGTAGAGGGCGTGCTGATCTCTTTTAGTGTGGACGAAGAACGTTCTCTCATCCCGGATGAAATGCTGGAATGGTGGGATGTGTCAGAGCAGGAGGATGAGCTCTTTCGATTATACTAGCGAAAAGAGTACAGGGGATTATCCCTTGTTTCCCGGCAGCGACGATTTTATATGTGACGGTGAGAGCGGGTAAGAAGTGTGAGGAGGTCGTGTTTATTGCCAGAGCAAGTTGATTTCCACATCCGGTCATGACGATTTAGCTAGCGTCATTGATAAAAAGCAGATATGAATGAGCGTCCCACTGAACCGCAAATGCTGTGCCACGGTAGCATGGATGGGCGTGAGAGAATCCTCGGCAAGTCTGTTCGTTGTGAAAATGACCGAGTCTTTGTGTGCGTATCAATAAGAAGAGTTCGTTCAAGGGCAAAGAAACATAGTTGCGGGTACCACCGCGCCAATAAATATGAGCAGTGGACTGGGTACAAAAATAGAGGATTACCGATGTCTATCGGCGAGCAATACTCAAAAATATAATTCCTGAACAAAACAATGTACATCCAATATGTTATACCATCTTTGCTTAAGGACGTATTTTCTTTTAGTTGAAAGACTCTCAACGTCAACAATGGGCGTGAAGAATGCATAAGACAGATTCCATTCGGCCCCCAATTCTAGCGATCATTGAAATTTTTTGCAGCAATCATTAGCAACATACCTCTCTTGTGTTATAATTTTTTTATATTTGAAATGTAGGAAGGGTTGTTTGCAAAGACTTATGGGGACGACCGATTGATTTGACGGATTATTGACGTAGGTGATGTGTTGCTGGGCTGTTGGGCTTTGAGCTGGTGGGGCTTCCTGATACGTCGGTGAAGGAGTCGAAGGGCGGGTACGGACGGCGATTCGAACTCGTGATTCAGTCTGCGGGCAGGAGCGGACGGTGAATCTTGCGCCGCCGATGTGCGAAAGGACAGTTCTGGGCTTGATCTTCGGTTGCGGATGGTCTGCTTGCATCCTACGGTATGGTTCTGGGCGGCGGGTGCACTTTCGCGGAGTTTTCTCGATTGAACGCCGTCCGATCAGCGGGATTCTCCCGATGGCGATTGCGGCGCGAACATGGTTTGACGGAGTTTTATGTGGTAACCTTCGAATGCAGACGAGTACTCTGGTTGACGGACTGAAGGTCTATGCGTCGAAATACAGCTGCGTCATTTGACGGGTACGATGTTGACTCTGCTGTGCCACTGCAATAGAAGAGAAAAAGGATGATGCCTTTACTGATGACTTTGCGGATGTGCAGGGCAGATTGGGCGAAGCGTGCTTGAGGTTGGCAGCGGCGGGAGGGTTAATGTCTTATGGTCGGGCGTTGGGGTCGGGCAGACGATGCTGGCATCGTCGGATGAGTTCGATCCTGCCTGAGCTGAAGAAGGAAGGCCATCGAGGTCACGGTTTACAGCATCTCGGCTCGGCAGGATGCGGGGCTTGTGACGACGCGTCTGTTTCGCAGTCTGAACATACGTCCTCGACGGTGGCGATGATCGGCGGTGGCATTCGCGTCTGGGCGAGGTGACGCTTGCGCATCACGGCGTTTTTCTGGATGAGTTGCCGGAGTTCGCGCAAGAAGACGCTTGAGGTGCTGCGCGAGCCGATCGAGGATCGCCAGATTTTCGCGGTGTCGCGTGCGAAACGCAACACTGACGTTTCCTCTAGTATCATTTTCTGCAGCTGCGATGAATCCGTGCTCTCGCGGATGTGGCAGACAAAGATTACATCACCTGTGGAATGTTCTGCGGGGGAGATCAAACGCTATACACGCAAGCTGTCGGAAGCCGTTATTAGACCAGTATTGATCTTTGCATTCTGTGTATCGCGTGACTGTGCGTGATTTGTATGGCGTGACGCAGCGGCCGAGCTCATTCTGCAAAGTGACATGTGCCCGCGTAGTGCGGGCACGTGCACGATTGAGCGGGAGCGCCTAGGCGCGTCACGGGCCTCTTTGTAATGCACAGGTGAATGCACTGCGCGACTTCCGGGAAGTACTGTATCGATGGAGGAAGGATGCAGAGCATCTGCGGAAGCAGCATTTCACCCGCATCTGCTTTCGTGTCGGGCACGCCCGTGCACGACCGCATCATTAGCGCAAGCGACGATTGCCGATCTTGACTGGAAAACCGATCATCGGAGCATCCTCATATTGCTGGAGGCGGACACAGTCATGCAGTGATGTCGTACTTGAGCATCGGAGTGACTTCATTTGACACGAGGAGATGGAAGCAGGAGCTCTGTCGCATGAAGCATGTAAAGATGTAGAAGTATGGTCTCCAGGAATCCCATCTTCCTGCACTCCAAAAAGGCACCGCAGTGTGTGATGCCGGACATACATATCGGTGAATCCAGGACTCCTGCCCTTTGCTCTCATAGTCCCGTGGATGGGGACATGGCGAACTCTCTTTGCAGGAGCAGATCTCATGGAGAGGAGAAGTAGCAGATTACTGAGGCGGAGGGAACTCAAAGGTCGAGTGTAGCCGCGTTGAAGAACGGCGCACCAGATGAGACGATGCGTGCGACCGGAAGATCCAATCCGGCGTGAGACGCCGGTTGTCTTGTTCTTTGCTGCCGCTTGACGGTACTGCGTTTGACGAGTAACATGGATACGACCTCTCTGCAGACTGTGTTAGGTAATGATCCCGAGATGTACCTAACGGGCAGCAGAGTACATTGTCTGGCTGAAAAGATTCGATCAGAGCTCCTTTCCCTTTCTGTACCTGATGCTGCTCCGCTGCGTGTACTTGTCAGTTGAGGAGCCTGGAAGGTTTGCCGCAGCTGCGAAAATGTTTTCGCTAGTGGAGCTCCATGCACTTGCCGCTGAATGCGATCCGGCAGACATTCCTACAGGGTGTTCATTGGCATGGAACTGGATTACGCTCACAACCTCTCTGCCGTATGGACGAAAGAGCTTTTGACTCAGGAAGTATTTGGATCTGGCGCTGGAGAATGTGGATAATCCGCAGTGATAATCGCGGCAGTGGTTTTCCTGTTCCTGCAAAGATGTAGCGCGCTCCTGACGAGTCTTTCGCCGCACAGCGCCATTGGTCTGTCCTGCAAAATCTGATGGACGGGCACCATTATTACCCATTGTTTCGCGCCCTATGCGCCAGTGCAGAGTCTTGAGAAAGCCGCTGTACGCTTCCTTCTATAAGAGTGCGCTCTGTCAAGCCACAGTGTGCGCGGGAAGGCGACCGCCTGGCATGGATCGACCGTTTGCCTGTCGCAGCCGCCTCGAGAATCATGACGATGATCTGGAGGCAGAGTTCTACCTCATCCGGTGCAGATCGATCGTGATGCCGGAAACCTCCCCTCGCCCGCCGATGTGTACAGCCGAACAACAGTGTGTATCGCACGCCTCCTCATGGCACCGCATTGGCATGATGCTACGAGTAGAGCCCATGCGCCCGGCTGTGGGACGAAAGCAACACGGCTGGAATATTCTTCCCGCCCATCTTGCGGCATTGATTCATGCCAGACGGTGGTGCAGGCCACCGGAGCGATTCCGCGAGACGTGCCCTCTTGCATGCTCACAAGGGCATGATGGCTATATCCAGCAAACTGCTGCAGCTGAGAGTGCGGCAGTGAGAGTATCGCGCCCTGCTCAGCAGGAGCCGAACATCTGAGTTTGCAGAGAATGTACGCGTCATGAAGACGTTTGACCGTGTGCGTGGATGAACATACAAAACAGCCTTTATCACCTGTGTCAATGATGGAAGATATGCACCGCGAATGCCTCTCTATCCCAAGCAGCACCTCTCCGTTCTCGTGCAGGGATAACTGGTCGAGCATATCCCTGCGCGCGGTGCGCAATCCATGCAGCAGTACAATGAGGGTGCGTGGCGCAAACCAATGCGCTGTCTATGGCGTATCCGGCACCCAGGATGTCCTTGTGGTCACCAAGAATGTGATCGCTGACTGCTCTCGGCCTTTTCGTGATGAGACGATCGGACTGGGTCGGTGCACCGGATGCCGAAGCCCGCCGCAGCCAGGTGTCTGCGTGGACGATTCTGCGCCTATGGGCGTAAGTTCTTCATCACTGTGAAACAGAGAGCGTCATTGACCTACTGCTGGCTGGAGCCGATGGACCATGGCATCGACGCTGAGGCGGCAGATTTCGGTCTCTCTATGGCGATACAGTCTGGGTATTCGCCGTGGCGGGAGTGATCTCTACGGCCCGGTCATATGGCGATGATAGCATCGATGCATGGAGATGCGGCGTCACGAGTTCAGAGTGTGTTGTCCCAAATCAGGAGGAAGATGGTGCATCTCACTTCGTCCGCAGTGGAAAAGCCACAAGTTGCACCCGGAGTATAAGCACGATCAGAAAATCTACAGGAGTACGGAAAAAGAACTGCAGCCGGAGATCTGAGCCAAAGCGGGAAAAAGGGGATGAAGACGGGAACAGGTGCCGCTGGAGGAAACTATGCCGCTCGAGGGAGAGGTCTGAAACCGGCGTGCCTCTGCAAAGCAAAATCTTTCCTCCGATGGCGGCGATCTAAAGGGAATGCGTGCATGCGCGCAGGAGGTCGAGCCGTCTGAAAGCCGGCGATGTCGATGCTGCTGCTGTAAATGCCGAGGTGGCACCCCACAGCGGGCCGCACAGACGAGGCGTGAGAGCGCTGGCTGATCAGTGGTTCTTAGCGCTCCAGCCGCGTCATCCTCGCAGCCCGCATGGCGAAAGCAGGCTGCCGCACCTGGACTTTCGACTGATGATGAGACTACTCTTTGGCGGATCCTCACTGAAGAACTGTCCCATAAGGAGAAACCGTGTCGTCACGGAGGATTCATCCTACACGATCTACCACCAGATCCCAAGACGCGCACGCGGGTGGCTTGCCGATGCGCTCTCATCGTGTCGGCGAAGTGCTATAGAGCGACGCATGACTACTCATGTCGCGCCGTCTCGGCCGATGATGATTCCCAAGGTGCAGCTGGAGCTTTTACAGCAAGTGTTCTCTGCATGCGAAAACTACTCGCCAACTCGGGCACAGAGTGGACGACAGAAGGCAGAGTACATGAAAGAGCCGCTCCATGTGGCGCTCATGTACACATGCACATATCGCCCGCTCATCTCAGCGCGAAAACTGCGCATCGGCTGAGCATATCCTGCAGCTTTTCGGAGCATGGCTGCTCTCATTTTATCTCGGCTGCATTGCTCCGTTGGCCTTTGACGTGGCGAACACTTTCTGGCTGGTATTCCGCTATGCGCGGCAGGAGTGTGATGGCGACTCGAGCGATTCTGCACGCAGTCGTGTGACGTGGCGTGACTTTGGTGCGGGCGTCCGCCATGGACAGTGCGAGTACGGCCTGGCTGCAGAGGATAAAAATTGATATTCTGGTCGATCTGTCGGGACACTACAGGACAATGCGATCTCCGATTACATGGCGTACCCGCCCGGCACGTTCAGGTGCGTCTCGGGATTTGGTATACACAATCATGACGCTTCATACGGTGGACTATTTTCTTCCTGACGAAGCTATGCATCCCAAAGTGGGACACGCATACTGCAGAGAAGGGCTTTACTCGAGCAGATTCTCGGCCTGCCGCATTCCATCTCTGCTACATGCCGGATGTCATTCCAAAGGATGCCCGAGGCGGGATGGCGAGGCCCCGTGCGTGCACGGATATGTCACATTTCGAGTTTTAATCACCCGGCCAAAGTGACGGATGACGCTGCTCTCTGGCGCGGCATCTCTGACACCGTCACATCACCCACGTACCACATCGAGGCAGATTTCGTGCTACTGATGTGGGGCTGCAGTCGCTGGAAAAACGACTTGCTTTATGACTAAACTTCGATCTTGACTCGGCATCGAATTTCGCCTCTAGTCCCGATTATTTGGAGCAGTGCACCGCGACATCGATATTGTAACTGGACACAGCTCTCGTGATGCCAGGGACTTGACGACGTGTGAGGCTTTTATATGTCGTCCCTGTGATTTCCATGCGCGGACGTTATGCGCCTGCAGTGCCCGGCTTTGGTGCGTCCATTCGACCATGCGGGCGGATTGTGAGTTGATTGCAGAGGACGAATGCCACTTCCAACGAGTTCGCTCGTGCCGTCTCAGCTCGCGAGTCACCCGCCGATCGCGGCTACCATGTGCAGGGCTGCAAAAGCGAATACATGAAGCAAGCTCCACTCCATGAATGCGCAGGAATATGCGGCTGGGCTGGAAACGGCCTCATCGAGGTGATAATGTGGGATACATTCTCGCATGCCCGTATCCGTAGCTCGGCAGTGAACGTCTGTATGAGGGAAAGAGCATCACTGGCCTCCTTTGCGCATCTGTGCACGTACACAGAGATAGGCCCGTGGATGGTGCGTGAGCTGCACCTCTCAAAGATCTTGGCGACGAAACCAAAGAGCTGGCATGATGTAGTCGCCATGACCGATCACGGTGTTAGGTACGTGCAGTCGCCTTCATAAAGAGGCAAAGGCTCAGGGATTCATCCGATCATTGGATGAGGGTCTCATCTCGCTCCACGTCAGCGGCAGGAACTGCAGAGGAATGGGACACGATATTATCATTTGATTCTGCTTGCCGAAAATGAGTGCGGTTACCGTAATCTGGTCTAGCTAATATCCCTCGCCAACATCGAGGGATAGGCTATTATGCCTCCCGTATTGACAAGGAGCTGCTCCATCGCTTTCATGACGGGCTGATCGCCCCGTCCGCCTGTGTGGCAGGCGAGATACCAGCTGCCATCGGGAGATATGGAACTTACTGATCAGCTTTGTACGCGAGTATCGGGATATCTTTGGCAAGGATAATTTTTCTTGAGGTTCAGAATCATGGACTCCGGAGGAAATGACCGTCAATCGTGCACCCGATCTGCAGATGATATCGGGCCAACTGCAACCAATGATGTCACTCATGTCCGCAGAAGAGCAGTGAATTTTCATGATATTCTTTCTTTGCGCAGACGGGGCGCACACCAACGATCCTGATCGAATGCGTTTTTCGTCCTGACGATTATCTGAAAATCTGGAGGAAGAGATGTCCGATCTCTTCACCGACTATCCGTGCAGTAGAGAATACGGCAAAAATCGCAGCACGCTGTCAGGTGGACTTTACCTTCGGGAACCAGCGCCGTTCCCCATCCGCCCCGATGGATATACAACAGATGATGCGTCTATCTCCGCACTTTGCCGTAGAATCGTCTGCTCGCACGGTATCCTCACGGCGGGGGACGAGGTGCATCAACGTCGGACTACGAACCGGTGTCATTCTATAAGATGGGATACGCCAGTTACTTTCTCATTGTGTGGACTTCATTAGCAGCGCGGGCATGGCGTCGCGGTGGGCCGACGTGGCTCTGCAGCAGGAAGTATCGTCTGCCTACTTACGTGGCATTACTAAATATTGATCCCTTACAGTATGCACTTTTGAGCGGTTTTCTCAACCCAGAACGCGTGTCGATGCTAGAGATTGATATCGACTGACGATATTAATCGCGGTCGCGTTATCTTTCGTAGCGTCAAAGAACGCTATGGAGAGGATCATGTCACCAAACTGCTACCTTTGGAACAATGCAAAGGTGCAATTCGCGATGTCGCTCCGCTGGAGATGCTGTCAAGGGGCGTCAACCATTACTAAACTCGTCCTCGCCGAGCTGAATATCACGCCAGACCGCGCGCTTGAGGAGTCTTCCGACTTTCGCAAGCGGTATGAGGAGGATGAGGAGGCACATCGCGTCATTGATCTCGCACGGAAGATCGAGGGGTTGCCGCAACACCTCGATTCACGCCGCTGGCGTTGTGATTGCAAAAGTCGCTGCTGACGAGCCGGGCGCCCGTGGGTCTCTGACGGTACGCTGGTCACAGAATATGACAAGGATGACGTGGAGGGCACTAGGCCTCTCAAAATGGATTGGGACTGCGCACACCACCATCATCGATGATGCCGGAAGAATATACGACAGTCGCATCGGTATTGAGCTGGATGTGACAAGATCCTCCTGATGAGAAGACATCACAAATGCTATGCGCTGGGATACAGGTGCTGTGCTTTCGATGGAATCGACAGGCATGACAACTCGCCGGGCGATCTTCAGCCCAGGGTTTGTCGACCTCATTCCGACGGTTGCCCCATCGTCCAGTGGCTCTGGGAGTGGTATGGGGACTGACCTTTATCGATGGCCTGGATGGAGGGTCGTTTATCTGCATCCGCTTCGAGCGATTCTCAGGAGACATTTGGCGTCGTCTCTACAGTCAGAGCAGGTCATGCAGATCGTCCAGGTTCTAAGGGGCTTTTACCTCTTGACAGGCAGATCTCCTACGACGCCATGGGGAAAAAGAAACATGAGCTTTGATGGCTGCAGAAGGAGATTTTCCAGGGATGCGATGGAATAGAGCTGCACTTCTAGCAATCATATCTTCGATCTCCTGACACACTTTTTGCTGGATTATGGATTTAACAACCACAGTGCTGCTGTATGGTCTCTTTGGCATGGCAGACGGCATATCTCAAGCGCACACTATCCTGTGGAGTCTACAGGGGTATTTGACGAGCACCATGGATAAAACGGATAAAATTCCTGTCCCATATTCAGCCATGCTGTCAGATGAATATCAAAATTTCCTGCTGCCGGACATCAAATGCAAGCAGCAGGATTTAGTATTGGAAAAGCGGTGCATGACGATTTGACCGCGCAGTGCGCAACGCCGGAGAGACAGCGATCAGAAAGCATGGGAACAGGTACGCCTCCAAATGGGAAGTTTTTCGTCCCGTTGGTCGATTTTTGTGCGTGTTGATGTGCGCATTTTTGAATAGGTGCGATAGGAGAGCCTGATTAAATGCGCCTTGACAGCCTTGGCAACCGAACGAATCAATTGCCTTCTCTGGACTCTGGTGATGCAGGATGCCGCACGAACCCAGCGGATCGTATCATGGACAGATGGGGCTGCTTTGGACAAGAGACGATGGAGTCCATCCATCACGTTCAGAATGCCGTAGAAGTTCCTCCAAGTACGTCGCGCGAACGTCTGATGTGGGAGAAAGAGGCTACTGGATTCTGGCATCACCGACATCCGCCTGATGACTACCGTGATACCCTTTCCCGTCTCCTGCCAATTTCTAGATATTTTAACGACTGTGAAAGATCGTCAACTTGTTCGTATCGGCGCATACACCAATACGAAACGCCACACGACAGGCGACATAATGCTTTTTGCTGAGATGGAGGATTACAGCGGACACATCGAGCTTCGCAGTATTTCCGCGCGTGTTCTACGCTCACTGTCCGGATCTCGAACCGACTGTGTGCTCGTGGTGCAGGCATATCGACGCGTCGGGAGAGGGAAACCGAAAGCGCTGGCGGATGAGATTCCGGCCGATGCACGAATACAGCAGCACACTCGTTTCATCTTTGTTCCGCCGCCCTGATGTGACCGGCGTGTCCTATGGACAAGGATGAAAGAATTGTTTACGAAGCATGCAGTGCACGCATCCCGTCTGTGTGAAAGAGCGATGGAAGCTGGCGTCAGCTGCTGCGTCCCTGTATTGATCGACGGGTCGCGCGAAATCTCGTGAAGAACTATTACTTTGATGCGCGCACAGGCCGAGAGTGCGGGAAGAGAGCAAGGTATGGAGGAACGACTGGCAGAAAAATTCTCAGCCATGCTGGTAGCCTCCCGCCGCAGCAGAGGCATTGATACGAGATGGCTCGCGTTACGGTGGACGGCGTGCTCAAGCCACGGATGCTTGGGTGGTGCAAGTGCGATCCGGCGTGCCCAAGGAGATCGCCGTCGATGGTACACCCTGTTCAGGGAGGGAGGAGAAGCTCGGCATTCTTCCTCCATAAAACCAGCGCGGGCTGGTCTCGATCGCACACGACGATCGTAGACGTAGAACAGCACTGGATCTCCCTTGCCGCACTCTTTCCTGTACGTCTCTATCCTGTCGGTCGACCTGATGCGGATACTGAGGGACTTCTGATTATTGGCAAAACTGATGCAGTGGCGGCGACACAGGGCCCTTCATCAGCGCTTTGAGATCGACAAGGTATACCATGCAGAGGGTGTGCCAGGAACCGTCACCGAGGACAAGCCCGAACCCTTGACGGACTCTTCTGGACGATGCAAAACAGCCCCTGCGCAGCTGAGCATTCTGCGCCGGGAGGAAGAGTGGGACGCAACGCTCGCCGAGATCGATTATCTCGCGAGGGGCGGAACCGACAGGTGCGGCGCATGCTCTGCCGCCGCCGGCTGTCGTGCGTAGGCCCGCCGCGTCCGTGCTTATGCTGGCGCTGACGCTTTTGGATGGGCCGCTCTGCGGAGCATTTCGATCTGACTTTGATGAGATACATGAACTGCAAAAAGATAGCGGGAGCACAGTGAGGAAGGCCTCGCCGTAGGCGCATGGACCAGTCGATGATGGCGGGCGGCAGCGGCGGCGGGAACACAGCGGGAATGTATCGCTGCTCGAAAGATGCCGCGCGTCGGCCGCGAGATGATGATCACTGGAAAAGGCCGCTGACGTGACAAGCGTGATGATGTCCTGAAATTATCAAAAATGTAGGGGAAATGGACGATCCTCAACAGCTGCATCTGCTGATAATCTATCGTTATCAACTCTTTGAGAAACTGGGTGCGTTACCAAAACGGAACGCGGCAAATCGCGTTTTCCCAGAGTGATGGCGCCGTCGATGTGGTCGATGCGATGCCGCATCATCTAGCGTGACCGCGTGCAGAGGTTCGTACAATACAGCAGTGCGCAAACTCATCCTTGAAGATGGGTTCTGTGCACGGCGTCTGTCTCTCGGATGGCTCTAGTGTCTTGCGGCAGACGCCGTGATTCTGCCACGGGTGGTGCATCCTATCCCAGGGACGGATCCACAGGAGATGGTTATGTCTCGCACGCAGCAGGTCAGCACGGTTACACCAATCTTTCCCGGCACTTGTCCCGCTTGTAAACACGGGAGGCATGGGGTGAAGGATGTGCGCCTGTCCCCGCACAGTGCGCGTGCTACTGCCATAACGGAAAAGGAGCAGAATTTTGGCGAAATGCTGTTACCCATTTTATGTCAGACTGATTATCCTCCAGCTGAGCTGCCGGGCGTCTGAACTTACTTGTGCAGAGGGCGTAGAGGAAAACCGTCGCCCATCTGAACCTGAAACCTGCGCTGCCCAGGAGAAATTACGACCGACTGATCGAGATTTTGTGAAATATGAGCAGAAGCACCTTTCACAATGGGATGATGGATCCTGCCAAAGCGTCTGATTGATATCGTACTGGAGTGCGCAGCGCAGCTTTCTCCATGAGGTATCGCTGGCCAGCACTTCGAAGCAGCGTGAATGTCTCGTTCGAACACTGCAGGCACTTCCGCTGACCATCGTGGGACGTCCTTTCTGAGGCGACCGGACCGCAGCGCAACACGTAGATCGACCCGCGCACCATGGCATCGCTGCGCATGACTTTTTATTTTGGCCGGAGAACATGGATTGGGATGCGCATCGGGTGGATATATCTTCAGGCAGCATTTTGATGGGACACGCTGCCGGAACTCACAGTGACAGATGGAGGCTGTGTTTAAAGCAATGGCTGATGTCAAGACAGTCACCGCCGCAGCAACGGATGGCAGACGATTGATATTCCGGGGATAAGCGATCTCGCATCGCAGCGTGATGTTTGCAGGACTCGGGAATACGCCGGTGACATCAAAAATTTTCTCCATGCGGCGGATTGTCTCCTCGACCGTCGGCGTGATGTGCACCCGGCGTCAATGTTGAGCTCTGAAACGAAAAGGAACTCATTGTTACGGTGCAGGGGACTGCATGGCCTCTGAGCCCTATTGACCGTGCCTGATGCAACTCGGGGGACGACGCTGCGCCTGATGATAGCCCTTTCCTGCAGTACCCTTTCTTTCCGTGTTCAGCGGCGATGCTTGCTGACGCGCCGCCCGATGGGATGCGCCGCCCGCTCTCAACGATGGGCGCACGAATTTATGGACGGAACGAGGAACAATAACCTCCCCGCCCTACCATTGTTCCGCAGAGAAGAAGATGCACGGCATCCACCATGACAGCCCCTGTTGCGAGTGCACAGGTAAAAGTCCGCCATTCTGCGTTTGCGGACTTTATGCGGATGCACCGACCACCGTCACGGAGCCGCATCTCTACGCGACCATACTCGAGCGATGCTCACGGGGTTCGTGTTCATCTTGAGCGCAGTGGAACGAGCGTTACCGTCTTTCCTGCGGAGGAGGACAGCTCGTGCGCCGAGCGAGACACGGTGCCGGGGACATCAGTTCGGCGGCGCATTTCCGTTGCTGACGGATCTATCGCAGGCGCCGCCTGCGCCTGAATAACGTCGGAACTCCACACGCATGGGGATACTGATGTGCTGAGAGATATGGGAAGCGCATACTCCGTGCACAATGAGCGTGAGAGCGGCGTGGCGTTGCTGATCTCCTTGTTGAGGCAGCGCCCCCTGCACGGCGCTTCTTTTGGCGCAGAGACTGATGCCGCGGCTGATTGATGAGATTCCGCGACTGCCGTCGCTGCACTATTTGCCGAGGGCGATACAATCATTACAGGAGCGGTGAACTCGCGTGAGGAGACCGATCGCCCATGCCATCGTGCGATCAGAACTGCAGAAGTATCTCCTGGAAGCATCGAGGAGCGTGGAGGACGGCCTCGTGATTCACGGAAAACTCTGAGATACGACGTGGCGCAGGTCAAGAGTTATGACAGATCATCGCATGGCAATGTCGCTCGCTGTGCTTGGTGCAGCAGGGGAGGTTCTCATTGAAACCCTGAAAGCGTGAACATTTTCTATCCGACATTTTTCCGAGATCGATCGACTGCAATGAGGAGGGATTTCGAAGCGTGCCATATAGCATTGATGACCCGGCAGGCGCTGAAAAGTACCGCTACAAAATTGTGGCAGAAAAGCTGGCGATATACATATTGATACGGGCGCGATGTATGCGGTGTGGCATGGAAAACGCAAGCAGTCGACAGGGAAGCGTCTGATGCGACATCCCAGGCTGTCCATGACATTGATGTACGGGCCTGCCCTGCATAGAGAGGGACACGCGTCACCGTTGATGGGACGGATGACGCATGAGATCCGAACGCCTGAGGTCACATATATCTGTCTCGCGTGCGCCGCTACCCGGTATCGGGAAAAAGATGGTCGAGTCTCCAGCGCGCGATGCGGCGAACGGTGCCGTCGGGATGGATGGCGTGACATTGGGACGAACGCTACTCATGCTGATGGGAAGCGTGTCCTCACGGCATCTGTGGAGGAGCGGCACGCCGCCGTTATGATGAGATGAAGGAGAAAGGCTGCCGTGGATTTTGATGAACTGAAACAGGAGATCGCCGACGGACAAGCAGGACAGTGAGCGTGCATCTCGCCACTGCGTCAGGCAGATGATGCTGTTTTGCTTGACTCGGAATTTCACACCTCTCTATCGACGAAGCGTGCTGCGCGATTGTGCGAACCCGCAGAACAGGCAGGCGCATATATGTTTTGGCGGATGCAGGCATCTCTTTTCGGCTGATTTTCTACGTTATCCTTTCGCACGCGGTCGCGTCTATGCGCCGCGAGAACATCCCTGTGGCGGGAGCCGTGATTCTCGCCGCCAACCATGCAAGCAATATCGACCCGCCGCTGATGGCAAGTCTCATCGACTGGTCCCGTCAGCTGGGCATGGCAAAGATCGAACCTCTTGAGAACCCCATCTCGGTGCGCGATTCGCCAGCTGCCATGCATTTCCTGTGAAACGTGGCGGCATCTGATCGCGGCGCGACCAAAGCGGGCAGTCAATGTCCCAGCGAAGGACGCATTCTTGGACTCTTCGCGAGGGACACGCAGTGCACCGGCGAACTCCAGCAGTGAAAGGCGGAAGTATGTCAGTCTCATCGCCGCTGGGCGACAGCCCGATCGTGCCTGCCATCCCTCAATTCAGCACATCGTATCCAAATGGCGGACACGATTCCCACAGTCGCGATCAGCGCACGGCGCACCGACTCATGCTCTCCGGCTATGACCGCAAGAGCAAGGAGGAGTTGGATGCCTTCTCCGAGGAGAGATCATGCGGCACATATTGCATCGGATGCAAAGATGAACTTGCAAAAAGTGAGGCGATCCCATGGAGCTATTTGACGCTACCACGAGCGCTTTCTCTCGCGGGCTTCTTCGGTGCGGGAGCTGTCGCCGCATCTATGCGGAAGCGGGACTTGTCTCACGAACAGCACCGCCTGGGCCCAGCGTTTGGTGCCGTATCGAGCAGGAAATCTCTACGACAAGTTTCAGGAACCCGCATCGAGAAGCGTGGGCAGAGCGCGGGCGTAGCCCTACGAGGACGATGTCGGAAAAGGAGACAAATGCCTTTTAGATGGAGTCGCGTGCCAGCCAACCACATGATTCGCCGCATGAATGAATCCGGTTGGCTGGATTACGAACAGCGCGAAAACTTCAAAATCTTTATTTTCGCTCCCACACTACAGCAGTCGTTTCGTGCTTTTGCGAATCTGAAATGCAGGCCGAGCTGTTGAATACCAGCGCTTTGCCTCTCTACGACATATCAGGGTGCTTTTCAGGTGATGGAGCAAAGGTACAGCCAAGCATGGCAGTACTCGAAGCGGAGCGCTATGGCAGAGGAGTTTGTTGAGGAGCTGCGCATCCCGCTGAACAACATCAAAGCTAAAATGGAGACAGGTATCTTCCCAAACGAGTTCGGTGCAGTGATGTACTCTCCCATCATTTTGTCGAGTATCGGGCGGATATTGTCGATCGAAGTTAATCACCGCCCCAAGACCCTCGGATCGGCGTTTCCCGCCATCAGTATACGCATCCTGCAGAAGTGCAGGGAGATACGGGCAGAATGAGCGACGTTTTCGCCCACTTTTGTGATGATGTTGTACAGGCTGATCAGCTTGCCGACTCGATGGATGCAGCAGAACATCGCATGAAAGCGCTACTTCCAGGCAATCGAGGAAATTAATCGAGGGTCTTGATGATATGTTTGCGAGATCGACCGACGTGCACAATCAGTATGTTCGTGTTTCCTGCGAACGTGCACTCTATTTGCGTGAGGGGAGCGTACGTGATCGAGAGTGCGATCGCGGGATTCTCATGGCAGTCGCTGAGTATCGCTGATCAGAGACGGATATTGATGAGCCGCGTGTATTTTCGTCTGCAAACAACGAATATGCTTCTTCCGTCATCACGTTACGTACCGCGAAAAACGCGATCCTGCGCCCAAATACAGATATGACCACCCGTACGCAGTATTGACGATAGACTGCGTGAGCGTACGCTGCGAAAGTGTGGAGCGTGTCGCACGCAGTTATCACGGCAGAAAAATCGAAACGTGATTGAATGTTCTGGGCAACGGAGTTCCATGGAGATTGGCGAATTGTCGCACCGTTGAGGGAAACTGAATTCCGGATCCTCCTAAACTGCTATACGTTTTATCTCTATGGATATGATGATTGGGCAAAGTACCGGCCGGGTAAAAATATTAGGAGATCGAGAGAGCGTGATACGCACGATACAGCAACCGCACCGTCTGTGGCGCAAGGGAAAATAAAATGAAATTGAGCTGCTGAACGAGGAAGAATCGTACTCGTATTCGAGTGGCATACAGGCATTGCTATCGTGCAATCTTGACACGCGAACACGATACTGCACTTATATTGCGGCACGTCGCTATCTGGAAGAGTGCGAGTACTTCAGGTCATCGGCTGGGAGTTTCGTAGACGAACGCTATGAGATCGTATGGATGCTCTCCACGGGCATGGCGCCAGGCGGGCTCTGACCATGGAGGAAAGTATATGGCTGCTTTGTACTGCGCCTCATCACGAGGAAAGCGGACGAGTCTGAACCTGAGGCGTTTCACATGACGACGCTCAGCAGAGATCCGCGCCAAAATATTTGGCGACTTCATCTGCTCGATCTCAAGAAAACGGCGATACAGCGCCTGACCCAGCTCACGAAGCAATATCGCCTCGCAGTGTGTTGGATCGGGATCTCTCGAAGAGTCACGTATTCGCCTTTTCCATACACTCGCCCTGCCGTAGACGGTAAAGAACTTTCACCCATATAGCAGACTTGACATCTATCGAGCAGGATGAGGAGGGACAATGAAGACGCTGCGGAAAATGAAGGTGATTAACTGGCATTATTTTGATGAGGAAGAGATTGCCTCGGCTCGGCAACAATGCTGTCAGGACACAGCGGCAGGTAAGTCCACATTGCTGGATGCACTGCAGTATTCTTATCGGAAGTCAGACACAGACGCGCTTCAACGCTGCGCGACAGGAGGCACTGGAGAACTCGCTGCACCTTACCGCGAGGCAAAATCAAGGCAGAGGGCGTACAGTATCTGCGTGCGGACGAATTCACCTCCTATATTGCACTTGAGGTTTTAGCTGATGACATCAAGAAAAACTCCTTCATTGTCGGATACGCGGTCGATGTCTTCGCGATGACAGGATGGTGAGGAATTCTTTTCATTGATCAGTATGCGTCTCGGATCTTGACTTTCGCAATACGGACGCACACTCTGTACGCAGGAGACATTTCATCGCAGGTATGCGCACGGCAGACAGTGTGTTTGAGACGGAAAGAAACGGCAGAAACGCTCGATGAACCGGCTCGCAGCTGTCCTCGCGTTTCTGCCGGCGTCTCTCGTGCGATCGCCTTCCGCCCCATCGACCAAAAAGGATTTCTATCTCATGAGCATGTCCTTCTTCCCCGCGATTTGAAGCTGGATGTTCTGCGCGAGGTAGTTCTATTCCTATCAGAAATTCGAGCGTGATCTGCAGGATCTGCGTGCTCGAAAGCATGAACTGGAGATGCTGAAAGATCACCACGATACCTACTCGTAAATTGCGGATACGGCGTATGAACTAGGAATCGTATTGCTGTCTTTTTCGGCATAAGAACGCCGACGAGAAAACTGGCTGTGGGACGCCGGCAGAGACAGACCTGTCGCGATCGATTGGACGATTTATGAGACGAAACTGCATGCACAGGAACGCTCTCAAAACGCAGAAACCAGAACAGCAGGAGGCGTATGCTGCATGGCAGGGAAATGACGAGAAAAGCGCAGACGGGATGACTGCTGGAGACACAAAAAGGAACGGGTGGAAAAATACCGTTCGCTCACAGACGCACGACAATATGCGTAAGGAAACTCATGTGAGTTCGAGGAAGCATCCGCACTCGGCGCATACCCGCAAGAGAGTTCTTTCGCTGCGCTGCCGAGGAATGCCGCAAGCGTTGAGGAGCTCGCGTGACACTCAAACTATGCGGCAGAAAGTATACCATCGAGATCCAGAGAATACAAATCGAACAGATCCAGTGGAGCTGGAAGGCGGGCGGCGAAAAACTTGCCGCTGCTCGCGATCTACGCGCTGGCGGCAACCTTCTTGGAGCAGGCACAGAGTGCGCAACGCCTGTCCAGCGGCAGGAGGAACTGGTAGTCGTGGAGATTGGAAGGCTGTCTGAAACGGAGGCAAACGCAGATATCGCCCGGAGCTGATGCGTCTTGCTGCTTTCTGCTTGAAGAGCGTCTTGCGGGTCGCCCAGGTCTATGTGCCTGTGAGGAGATTGAGATTGGACGAAGAATGGCGTACATGCTGAGGGTATCTGAACACCCGGCGATTTCGACCTCTCTCGAACGAAAATTTTTCGCGAAGCACTGCACATCTATGAAACAGAAAAAGAGAACGTCACATTGAGGGCGTCGGTCGGTGAATACGGAGGGCGAAAAAGCATCTCGCCAACAGGAAAACAAACCTCGTCGCACCCTGCTGACGCAGAATCCTCGCACAGGCGTGTATCGACCACCTGCTTGGAAACGTGATGGAGGCGGACAATGAGCAGGATATGCTCAGTATAGAAGCGCGAGACAAAAGCTGTATGTCCCTATAGCCCGTGCGTCGCGGCGTCAGACACCACGACGGTTCTACGAGATTCCACATCGGTGCAGGCGCTATAGACCGCCAGCTTGAATTCGTGAGCGAGAACTTGCGGTACGGCGCTTCAGTCGTCTTTGCTGAAGAGGGTACATGAAGCGGATCCTCCGTTCTTCATGAGCCAGTCGCGATCGATGCAAACACGCGAAGAGAATGAACGTTCTGCCGAACCTGACGCCCGCAAAGCAGACCTTGAGCGCATTTCGAGAATTGAATGCGATGGATCCTCAGTGAGGCAGCGCGCCCTGAAAATCTGTCTGCATGAGGAATCCAAACGACGCGCCGAAGAGGCGGTGCATGATTGCGCGAGATGATGCGGGCACAGGCACATGCTGAACTGAGCTTGATCAAGCAGAACGGTTCATACCAATCCCAGAGCGTACGATGACAGCTGCTGCGGCAGAGGCCGTCAGAATCATGGCGGGAGACTTATCCGGAGCTCTGCACTGGCAGAAGCGCGTCTTTCGCCTGCGGAGTGAAGCACGGAGGACGGAGCATGGAGGAACGTTTGAGCCGCGAAATCAGCGGTCGAGGGAATGAGACCCGGCGTGACAACATGTGGCAAAAACTCTTGTTGCGCGAGAGCATTATGGGCTCGCGCACGAGATACAGGACATGTCCATGATCCGGATCAAGCGTTATTACACAGAGATCCTGAGCGACTGTCTGGGACGGATATCCTTCCTTTGAGGAGAGAGGCACTGAGGCCTTGCCCGTCGGAGATGGAGTTTACGTCTATTTCATCTTCAGTATGCGTGAGGTGACTGAAAGCGCGCACGTTATGAATTTTCGTGAGTTGAACCATGCCTTGAATCAGTTTTCCAGTCCACAGGATAAATACAGCTTTCTTGTTACGCTACGGCGAAGTACAAGCCGTTCTATGATGGTGATGATGGCGGATTGAAACGGCGGGAGGGCTCTTTGCCGATGCGGACACAACGGCAAACGAACAGGCAATGGAGCTGTTTGACAAGCTGGTCAAAGGAACATTTGAGGAGTAGGAAGAGCTTTTCGATTATCGGCGATATTCGATTATGACATTCGTATCACAGATACTGTGCGGGTCAGGAGTTATTTTTTCTGAGAGAGTCCTCCGGCAAGGTCGGGCGGAGACGCAGACTCTTTTACATTGCAAATTTCGCCGCCAACAGATTTTGAGCAATGATAAAACAATGCCTGATCGCGTCTTTGATGAGGCGATTCAACAAGATGGATGAAGAACGTACTGAAATCATGCACCGAACTGATAAAACGGATGAAAATGCAGCTGATTGTTGCTGTTCCTGATGAGAAGTTACAGCACGCCCCACTGATGGATCAGTCAATTATTGTCACCAGTCGTGGGAAACCGTTGCTGCATTGACGAATTGCTGCAGCAACGGGAGAAAGGACTGAATCATGGAGCTGATGCCTCTGCAGATGTCTATGAGGGCGCTGCTATTCTAACAATTCCCGCTGGAAAAGTGTACGAAAATAGTAAAGCAGCAGTTGAGCGGGGCGTCGCCCACAGTTTCGTTTGCAGTCCTGAAATCCGGCACTCTCCGACTGACTACCGAAGGTAGCTGGCTGCCGATAAGCGAAGGATCATGCAGCAGCGTGTGAACTTGAGCGTCAGTGACGATTGTCGTCAGTCTGAAACGCTATGGGGCAGGACGGATAGAGCGCAGTCCTTCTTCCCGGCAAATGTTTCTACCTGTATCAACGGATGATAGCCGCGCCTTTGATCCGCGTGAAAGAGTATCAGGACAAAGCTTTGCGCTCTTGCAGTGGTACGTACGCCATGGTGCAGACTTTGTGCCATGATGATGGAATCACTTGCAGATAATGTGATTCCCAAGGATCCCACCCAAAGAACAGATATCTTTACGCGAATTTGATACGCGCTATCTCTTGCTCTCCCAGCCGACAGCTGCGAGAGTGCCATCCCAAAACGTGTGTTTAGCCAGCGTATTTTCCGCCAACAGCAAGTGTAGCCGAACACATACAGAGCCCGTTGCTCCGTCTCTACGCGTCGATTTGTCGATGAGCGGCGTGCGTCTGGCCGCAGAGCATTTGGATGCGCGAGGGACCAAGCGCGACGTGCGAAAGGTGTGTGGATCTGCAGGAAATCTAACTTTGCTTTGGTGATCGACGATATTTTTCGCAGATTTTCCGGTGATTGATGCTTACCTACGATACAATCTCACCGTCTCTGAAAATAGATGTGCTTCTGAAATGCTGACCATTGAGGAATCTGACAAATGCAGAAACTTGGACACGAATGGTAGATGTACCAATCACCTCCTCATCTAGTACGGCAGATTCCCAAACCGTACGGTGCAAGCCTGCTGAAAATTGCCTCCTCCACTCGGACTTTCTTCCACATACGCCACTGGGGAGACATCGACTACGGAGGTATCCGTATCTTTGAATTCCTGCGAAGACGGTACTTTCTCGGCACTCAGCCAATACCACATGGACGTAGAGACACTTCGTGCATATTTTACCATTTGCACAGAGCCTCAAACCAGTGCGCAGAGAAAAACGTCTGGGCTGCTCGAACAGGAAGATTTTTCCACGTGGCATCGCCTTATTTCGCGTGATGCTGGATGAGGGCGGTGGGCTGAACAGGAAGTCGCGTTATGGCAGAATCCGTCCGGGATGGAGTGCCCGTGAACGAAGAGTAATGCTGTCAGAAGGATGGCAGCCAAGATCGGAAAACACCGTCAAGAGATATCACCGGACTTTGGCCGGAAATGCCTCATTAACGCGGTCCATAGAAATTATGCAGAAAAATTTACAGACAGAAAGGAATAATGATGTGTTCACTGAGGGATATCGTTTGCGGGTAACTGTGTTAGCGAGTGGAAGCAAGGGAAATTCGTCTATATAGAGCTGGACGGGGTCGTCTTCGATCGATGCCGGCATCAGTGCGGCACGGATCACGAGCACCTGAGAGCCAATGAAATCGATCCGCAAACCATTGACGCCATACTCCTCACCCATGAGCATATCGACCATGTACGAGGTCTGAAGACTCTGTCGAAGCAATACCACCTGCCGATCCTTGCGACACGGGGACTCTTGCTGAATTGACGAGCTGCGTTTGCGGAGGATATGAATTGTATCTCTGGGGATTTTCTTTGCGTCGGTGATGTTACCATACACCCATTCCCATTTCCATGATGCGCAGATCTGCGGATTCCGCGTGGAGGGCCCATATTGCTGCACACTTGCTACCGATCTTGGCGTTGTGACAGATACGTGCAGGAGGCGATGGAGGGGCTGATGTGCTCGTCTTCGAGGCCAACCACGATACAGATTTGACTCCGTAAAGGAAAATACCCTGGCCGCTCAAACGGCGAATCCTCTCCAACCGTGGACATCTTGCCAATGCCGAAGCGGATGGGCACCGACGCATGAAGAAGATACCGCACCAAGGTTTTTCTGGCGCACCTTCGGGAAAAACAATACCTGGATCTTGCTTTTCAATATCGATCACGATATTCTCGCAACGCGCGGTATGACGATGGATGTCGAATCCCGTCTTCCTGAGGGCGAGCGGAAGTTAAGCTGTAAAAGAGGAGCGTTATGATGAATTTACATTTCAAACGCCATCGGCGCAAGGGCGTTGTTTTGACCGCCGCCGCAGTGTTGGCATCCCTTGCAATCTGGGTGGTTGTTCCATGGGCACAGCCGTCGACACCCGAACGACAGGGACAAACCCGCACAGACCGTGATGTTTCCAATATCTCGATGCGCGTAATACCCCGCGTAGTGCGTGCGCAGCTGTAGATCCTGCTGTCGTTGGATTACGAACAAGGCTGTGGCACGCGACTGGTTCAATAATCCGGTGCAGACAGAGGGCGTCGGCTCCGGTGTTATTTTTCGCAGCGACGGCTATATCGTCACGAACAATCACGTAATCAGTGGGGCAAAGGAAATCATCGTTTCTCTCGCAGATGGACGATCACCGAAGGGAAAATTGATCGGTCAGGATGAATTTACAGACCTTGCTGTGGTGAAGGTGGATGAGGACACCCTCCGACAGCCGTACTCGCGATTCGGACGGTGTTGTTGTCGGAGAGCCAGCTATTGCGATCGGCAATCCCATGGGGCTTGAGTTTCAGGCGCGCGTTACGGCAGGTGTGATCAGTGCCTTGAACCGAACCCTTGACATCAGTGATAAACGCGTCAAGCTCTTTCAGACGGATGCGGCAATCAGTCCGGCAACTCCCGGCGGGCATTGGTCAATGCTGATGGAGAGGTCATCGGCATCAACAGTGCAAAGGTCGCAGCGAGCGGGCGTAGAGGAATGGGCTTTTTCCATTCCGATCAATACCGTACAGACAATCGTAAACGAGTTAATCGAGAAAGGGTTATGTGGCATCGCCCTATCTCGGTGTATCCGTTCGATCCAGACACGGCAGCTCGCTACGGCTACCAGCTGAACATCGATAAGGGCGTCTATATCTCCCGTCTGACACCTGACGGTCCCTGCGGGTAAAGCAGGCTTCCAACGCGGAGACATCATCCTGAGATTAACGGAGAGGAAGTCATCAGCGTTGCCGACCTGCGGAATAAGATTGCCTCCTATAAGGTCGGTGACAAGGTGGCAGGTAACCTCATGAACGAAACGGTACGAAGAACAAGGCAGAGGTCGTTCTGGAAGAGATGCCACAGGAGGATCGTTGAAAAATTACGATTGTCTGCGCGGGGAAGCTAAAGGAGAAGACATTTACGCGACGGTATTGCAGAGTATGAAAACGTCTCCGCCTCTTATGCCGATCTGCGTACGATCGAGATCATCGAAGAACGCATGAAGGATCGACCTTCTCCCGCGAAAAGGATGAAGTTCTTTCGCCGCGAGGGCGAACGATGTCTTCGCAAAATCCCACAGGGGCTCACCTGATCGTTTTGGATGTGGGCGGCGAGGAGATGTCTTCCGAGAAATTTTCCGCACGGATTGATCGTCTGATGCCTGCGGAGAAAGCCATATTGCATTTCTAATTGGTGGTCCTTTGACTGTTCTGATGAATTGGTGCGCCAACGAGCAGATCTGCGTCTGTCCCTTTCTCACACACTTTACTCCTGTCGCATCAACTGACACGGCTGTTCTTAATGGAACAGATCTATCGCTCGTTCAAGATCAGCCGTCATGAACCATATCATCTATAACTCGAGAAGAGTGTTCCTTTCTCCTCATTGAACGGGGGAGGGAACACCTTTGCATTTGTAAATGCATATTGTATTCATGCTCACAACTGCTATACAAAAACTTCATCCTCTATGCTATACTCATTTTCGTTCACTGGATAATTCCATGAAGGATAAGAGGGAGGAATTATTATGTCGAACATGAAACAGTACGTGGATGATATTTTGATCCGGTATCGAAGCGCGATCCCGATCAAAAGCCATTTTAAAAACACCGTCAGTGAGGTGCTGGACCTCGGTTGTCCCTCTTGAAAAAGCATCCGAGTATAAGGCATACAAGATTCTGGAGCGCCTGATCGAGTCGCACCGCATCATCTCTTTCCGCGTCCCTTGGCAGACGACAAGGGGAGATTCAGGTCAACCGCGGCTTTCCGCGTCGAGATGTCCAGCACCTATACTCTTCACAAGGGAGGTCTCCGTTTCCATCCAAGTGTTACGCTTGACATCCTGAAATTCCTTGCTTTCGGAGCAGGTCTTCAAGAATGCTCTGACCGGCCTTCCCATCGGCGGCGGCAAAGGGGGTCAGATTTTTGACCCGCACGGTCGCTCAGATAACGAAGTCGCGAAGTTCTGCCAGAGTTCATGACGGAGCCTCATCGTCATATCGGTCCGAATGTGACGTGCTGGCTGGCGATATTGGCGTCGGCGGGCGTGAGATCGGTTATCTTTTGACAGTACAAGCGCATTCGTGACCCTACGATGCGGGTGTTCTGACGGGCAAACGTACGGACTACTGGGGAAAGTCTTTCGCGCGTACCGAAGCGACGGGCTATGGTCTTCTACTTCGTGCAGTGATATGCTTGCGGCAAAAAGGAATCGACCTCGCAGGCAAAACAATCGTTGTCTCCGGTGCTGGAACAGTCGCTACATACGCCATTGAGAAGGCGCAGGAATGTGCGCGAAGGTTGTGACGTGCTCTGATCTCGAACGGCTATATCTATGATCCGACGGCATTGACCTTGCCGCACTCAAGGAGATCAAGGAAGTGCGTCGCACGGATCAAGGAATATGCAGATACGCACCCGAATGCAGAGTATCACGAAGGATGCAGGGCGTCTGGTCGGTGAAGTGCGATATTGCACTCCGTGCGCGACACAGAGTGAAATCGATCTGGATTCTGCCAAGCTGCTGGTCGCCAATGGAGTGCAAGCAGTCGGCGAAGGTGCAACATGCCGTCTACGCTCGACGCCATTGCTTATTTCCAGAGCCACAAGGTACTCTTTTTGCCCCGGCAAAGGCGGCCAATGCAGGCGGTGGACTGTATCCGCCCTTGAGATGTCACAGAACTCTGAGCGCCGCCAGTGGACTTTGAGAAGGTGGATAAGCGCCTTCGCAAGATCATGAGCCACATTTATCGTGATGCGGAAGAAAAATGCAGAGCTTTATGCTGACCCTGACGATCTCGTGCGGGCGCAAATATCACCGCATTCTCCAAGGTGGCAGATCGTCATGCTTGCACATGGTTTGGTCTAAAAAGAAATCGTTTGAACCTGTGGCTGCTTCGGCAGCCTTTTTCTATGCGTACTGCATAGTTTCGACAAGCAAAAGTGCAGTAATGGGCGAGATTTAGGAGCTGGCAAGCTTCTGCCGGTATCGTCGAAGGAGGATTTAAATACTGTGGAAATATCATTGGCGGAGATGCTAAAGTCGTTATTCTGGGAATTGTTGAGGGACTCACCGAGTGGCTTCCTGTATCCAGTACGGGCACATGATCCTCGTTGACGAATTCATTCGACTGAGATCGTATCAACCGCCTTTTTATGGATATGTTTTTGGTTGTCATCCAGCTCGGTGCCATTCTTGCTGTTGTGGTGCTGAATGCAAAAGAAGCTGAATCCGTTCCTTAGAAGTAAGTCTAGGGCAGAGCGCCGTGAGACATTGGATCTATGGGGTAAGGTCATCGTTGCCCGTCTTCCTGCTGCGGTGATCGCTCGCGTTCAACAAATAGTATGGAAGAACATTTCGCTGAACGCGCCCGTTGCTGTCGCTTCCATGCTGATCCTATACGGTATTCTTTTTATTGTCGTAGAGCGCTGAATAAACGTCGGATCGCCGCATGTCGAGAGCCTTGCTGCGCTGGACCATCGTACAGCATTCATCATTGGCGTCTTTCAGGTGCTTTCGCTCGTTCCGGGGACGAGCCGTTCCAACACATCCTTGGCGGCATTATCTTTGGAGCAAGCCGCTATGTCGCAACGGAATTCACCTTCTTCTCGCCATTCCTGTCATGTTTGGCGCATCCTTTCTGAAACTTGTCAAATTTTGGCTGGCACTACACGGGGAGCAGAGCTGCTTATTCTTGCCGTTGGCATGGTCACTGCATTCGTCGTCGATTCTCCTCGATTCAGTTCCTCTGCGATACATAAAGCGCAATGACTTTACCGCATTCGGCTGGTATCGTATTGCTCTCGCATCTTAGTACTTGGCTGTCTCTTTATGGTTGGTGATCCGACGAAGGAGTAGTGAATGAAAACTTTATTGCGGGGCTTGGGGAATCCCGGAGCAGAGTATGCCAATACCAAGCACAATGTCGGGCTTCATGCTGATCGATGCGCTGGCAGAGCATCTAAACGCCTCTGCATGGAAAGAGAGTTCTTCATCTGTTGCAGAAGCACGCATCGGCGGAGATTTTCCTCGTCAAACCATTGACTTATAGAACAACAGCGGGAGCGATCCGGCATGCTTTCCTACTTCAAACCGAGCAGTGAGATTTGATCGTTGTCCACGATGATATGGATATTCCTGTCGGACGGTACGCATTCGGAAAGCAAAGGAGCTCAGGCGGCTATAACGATCAAAATCCATCCTTTCCCATGTCGGCAGCGAGGAATTTGCTCGTGTTCGTATTGGTATCGGGACGTCCGCCAACCGGATGGACTGTCATCAACCACGTTCTTGCTCCATTTGCACCAGAGGATACGCCTAAAGATTCGCGAGGCGATAGCATATCTTTTTGCCCGCAGTGACATGTATCGTAACGGATGGGACAGATTTTTGCAATGAACCGCTATAATCCACATCGAAAGAAGGAAAAGCATCAAGAGGGCAATCATGAAACAAACGAGAACGGCGACACTTCTGCATGAGAAGAAAGATAGGATTATCGCAGTCTATGCCGACCATGACGGCAACATCTGTGAGGTATGAATCTGCAGGGTTAGGGTCGGGTTGGTACATTAAATGTTTTACTCATCCCGATGAACTCATTCCTCTTCCTGACAGTGCTGATCTTTATGTTTATGCCTTCGCATAAGGCAGTGTCTGCGTATGGATGGATGGAGAAAGAGATCAATGGCACTGCTGTAGCCGCCATTCTTCCACAGGGCTATACGCGAACCCATCTTCCTGCTTTCCATCGCACAGATGATGACATCTCTACCCATTATATGGCTATATCTGCCGTATTGTCCTATCGTGGCAGCTGTGGGTAGCTGCCGTATATACGGACGAAATGACAAATGGGATCCATCCAACTATAATGGTACTGGACTCAAGAGCTGGTGCGCCGCACGATGAAAGAACTCCCCCATAACCGCATCGTAGAGCAGGTGGGGAACTCGCTGAATCATCATCTGCCTCACGGCACAGAACCTGTTCTACCGGCGCTGGGAATGCGGTGTGCCCACATCCCCGTCTGTAATGCAACCGTCTCGGCTGCATCTCCCTCACAGAGCTCAGAATGCTGTCCGTCTCCGCAAGAACGAATTACATCTCGCACCGACGGCAGATGAAATCGCTGAGGTCGGCATCTATCATCTCTCGCTCGCCCCGGATGGGATCATCAGCTTTGGACAGGGCTGTGAAGGTGAACCGTCGCTTGCCGCGGATCGATTTCTGATGGAATCCGTAAAATACGCAGCGTTACCACGCGCGGTCAAATCAATATGAACTCCAACGCCGGATATCCGGAAGGCATGAGAAAATTGTCGATGCAGGCTTGATTCTTTGCGTGATCCATGATTAGCGCACGGCCTGAAAGCTACAATGCATATTATCGCGCAAGCTATCAGCTTGACTCTGTTAAGGAGTCCATCCATTATGCATTGAGACACCAAGTATATGTCTCCATCAACTTGCTGCATTTTCCGTGATTTACCGATCGCCCTGAGGAACTCCATGCTTGGCAGCAATTTTTCCGCGAGCTTCCGGTTCAGATGATTCAGATGAGAAATCTCAATATTGATCCAACACAATTTCTGCAAGTCATGCCGGGGCGGAGGGATCGCTCCGTTGGGACGAAAAACTTTATGCATCTTCTTCATGAAGAGTTTCCGCAGCTCGTCATCGGGAGTTTCAGTCACTATATGCCAAAATGCCATAAATCAACAGTATCTGCTCGCAGATTTGAACGATTGACTTATTGCGCTATATCGGATAGATCGTCCCCATGCATCATCTGATGCATGGGGATTTCATCATAAAAAGAATTAATCTTAGCGCTGGCTCTGGGGAAGGTGTTTTCTCAGAGGACGAGGAGAAGGTTGTCGAGCTGTCAGCGGATGCCTTCCGGCATACTTCGCCGATAGGCTGTGGTCAAACTCATGCGGGTGACTGCGTGACAAAGCTGCAGTCAGAGGAAATCCTGAGCGATGTTTTTACCTCGATCAGGAGGTATTTTTACGTGTGAATTGTTGGTTGCGTCGGTGATCGTCAGGCGCAGAGTTCCTGCTGGATGGTCTGTCCAAACTGGAGTATCGCGGTTGTGACCAGCCGGAATCGCTGTTTACGACAACGGAAGATTCGTGTCGAGAAGAGCGTTGACGCCCGTCTGCACTTCGTGACAAGATCGAGCGAAATGTCCCCATTGGCAACATCGGTATCGGTCATACACGCTGGGCGACGTCACGGTCGTCCGTCGGATGTGAAACGCACATCCCCATGTGGATTGTCACAACGATTTTGCTCATGTGTCCATAACGGCATTATCGAAAAATTATCTTTCACTGAAGGAAGAGCTCATCGAAAAAGGTCATGTATTTAAGTCCGAAACGGATACAGAAGTAGTTGTTCATCTTCTGAGGACGGTATCAGGGCGATTTCGTTGCAGCTGTACGCGAGGTTCTGCGTCGTATCGAAGGGTCTTATGCTCTGGCATTTGCGAGCCGTAAACACCCGGATATGCTTGTCTGCACAAAGCGTGACAACCTGCTGATCATTGGCCTCGGCGAAGGGGAGAACTATATCGTCTCGGATATCCCCGCGATTATCTCCCGTACACGCCGCACCTACATCATGGGGGACGGCGAACTTGCCATTGTACGCAAGGACAGTGTCGAGATCACTGACCGCAAGGGCGAGCCTGCTGCCAAGAAGGTATTTGAAGTCACATGGAATGCTGAGGCAGCAGAAAGGGCGGCTATGAGCATTTCATGCTCAAGGAAATTCATGAACAGCCGAAAGCCGTTCGTGACACGATGAGCCAGCGTATTACGAGTGACAAGAAGAGTATTTCTTTTTGAAGAACTCTCTAATTCCTCGAGTATCTCAATCTTCAACAAGATCTATATTGTCGCTCGTGGTACGGGCATATCATGCAGGACCTGTTGGGCAAATACTATATTGAGAAAATGGCGCGTCATTGTCGAAGTGGATGTCGCATCTGAGTTCCGTTATCGTGATCCCGATCGTCGATGACAAGACGCTGCTGATCGTTGTATCGCAGTCCGGCGAGACCAGTGACACCTTTGCGGCACTCAAGGAGTCCAAGCGTCGAGCAAAGACACTTGCAATTACGAACGTAGTCGGATCCTCCATCGCACGCGAGGCAGATCAGGTCGTTTACACATGGGCATATCCGAGATTGCCGTTGCATCGACGAAAGCATACACAACACAGCTCGTCCTCTTCTTCATGCTTGCACTGCGTATATGGAGATCAAGGGAATGATTGCGCCAAAGCGCACGGCGGAATTGGTAGAGCATCTGCAGGAGATTCCCTCGCAGATTTCGGAGATCTTGTCTCGACGTTGATCCCATCAAGACATTTGCCAAGCAGTACGGGTTCAATGAGGATGTTTTCACATCGACGCGGTCTTGACTATTCCGTATCCTCGAGGGAGCACCTCGCTCAAGGAGATTTCGTACATCCACGCAGAAGCCTACGCTGCAGGCGAGTTGAAGCACGGTACGCTTGCTCTGATCGTAGAAGGCGTTCCGGTCATCGCACTGGCAACCCAGCGGAATGTTTACGAGAAAAACGCTTTCCAATATCAAGGAAGTCAGGCGCGTGATGCCGTTGTTATCGGCTATCGCTGCCGAAGGGATCACCTGAATTGAAAAGTACGTGGATCATGTGATGCACGTACCGGCATCCGATGAGTTCTATTATGCCGATCTCTCCGTTATCCCGCTCAGTTGCTTGCATACTATGCAGCGATTACGCGCGGCTGCTGATGTGGATAAGCCGCGAAATCTCGCAAAGTCTGTTACCGTAGAATAATATCACACATGGGATGAGCAGCAGGACTGTGAAAACGGTTCTGCTGTTTTTCTCTGAAAAAGCGTGACATAGCAGTAAAGACGTGTTATAACTATGTTCATTATGATAAATGAAACAGCACGAATGAACATCAACAAGATTCTGGAACGTGCCATCGACATTGGGCAGCGCATGCTCGTAACTGGTGCGGAGGTAAGCCGTGTAGAGCGGACGATCAACTTTATATGCCGCGCCTATGGGGTTCGCCATGTGGATGTCATGGTCATTACCTCCAGTATTGTTGTGACGATACGCGGGAGTGACATCGGCGTCATTTCACAGATGCGTCGTTCCCGGGCAGAATTTCGATTTTCAGCGATTGATCGCGTTGAACCAGCTCTCACGAGAAATTTGTGCATCCCCTCACTTCGACGAAATAAAGGCGCGTATCCGCGAGATCGATGCGATGGATGTGATTTCACTCAAAGCATCTGTGTTTTATTGGCCATTATCGCCGGCAGTTTTGCTGCTTTTTCGGCGGTCGTTTAGAAGATGCCGTATGTGCCGGGATCGATGGTGTTTTTCTTCGACTCATTCAATATTTGCTTGGCAGAACAAAACTAAATCCATATCTGTGCCCCTCGTTTTACTTAGTTTTATCGGTGGTGTTTTGCCAACTCATTCATGTGGATGGGGATGGATATTCATCCGGCAGCGATAAATATGGGCAACATTATGCCGGTGATCCTCAGGGCTTGCCCTCATGAACTCAATACAGCGATATGTTCAGTCAGGAAACGATTTCGGGGCTGCTCAAGAGTGCAGAGGCATTTATTCTGAGTCTGCTGATCGCTACCGGCTTTGCGTTTAGTTCATCAGGAACCATCATCGCTTTTCAAACAACGTGGTGGGTCTATCTCCTCACGTCTCTTATTGGTGGATTCTTTTTCATTTGCTTTGGCATGGGCATATCAAAGATGCCTGTGTCGGAGCTGTGGTCTGTATGATTGCCCGGGATTCACCATCCCTGTTTATAGCACTCGATTGGAATGAGTATGCGGATACTTTGTTGGAGCTGTATTTGCGACACTTGCCGCAGAAGTTCTGGCACGTTTTTATAAAATCGCCCGCAACAATGATCATCGGTCGTTATTGCCATGATCCCCGGTGGTTCGCCTCACCGAACAATGTTCTATGCAGTTGCCGACTGGGATAAATTTGGCACGCAGGGATAAAACCTTTTCTCTATGCAGCATCCATCGCAGCGGGAATCGTCATCGTAACTGCAATATGGGAAACGATAAAGGCATGGCTAATGCGCCGGGAAAAGAAATCATCTGCTGCAAATGCTGCTTAAAACAATTATGCAGTGAACGAGGATAAGGGAGAAATATAATGAGATGAATGGCATACGCGGCTTTGGCTGACCATATTCCTTGGTGTTATGACGGCAATTGCACCGCTCTCAACGGATATGTATCTCCCGGCACTGCCTGAGGTGCAGGGAAGCTTTTTCTGTCCCACAACATCATTGGTACAGATGACGCTTACTATGACAACGCTGGGCATGGCATTGGACAGATTCTTGCCGGTCGACTGAGTGATCTCTTGGGACGCCGCAGCTTTCTTCTGATCGGAATGCTTGTCTTTGTCGGTGCAACGCTCGGCTGCGTACTCGCGCAGAATATATATCTTTCTCTTCTTTCGCTTCTTTGCCGGTTTCGCCGGGGCGAGCGAATTGTTATTTCACGCGCAATCGCACGTGATGTTTGCGAAGGCTCAGAGCTCACACGGTTCTTTTTCTGTACTCATGATGGTCAACGGATTTGCCCCATTATTGCGCCCGTGATCGGCGGACAGATTCTTCTTTTGCAGAATTGGCGCGCCACTTTCGTTTTATTGACACTCATCGGCGTAGTATTGGCCGGTGCCACTCTCGCTTATCAAGAGACGCTCCCCAAGGAACAGCGCAGCAAGAACATGATGGACTCTCGAAAAGAAATTCTCCTTTTACACATGATCAGTTATTTTCTCGGACATTGTCTGCTGCAGTGCTTCGTGTTTGTGCCTTCTTTCCCTACCTCTCCGGCTCTTCATTCGTCTTTCAGAATATCTATGGTGTCTCTCCACAGGGATTTAGTATGATTTTTGCCGTGATTGAGGAGGCTTCTCTTCGCTGGTATTTTTACCGGCTCGCTTGGCTGGACGTGTGCCGGATATCGTTATGTTGAAATATGCCGTACTTGTTCCACTAATCGGGGAGCAGCTTGCTTCTGATTGGGGTTTTTGTCTCCGCACCGCTTCCCTGTGATCTTTATTCTACTCTTTATTACCATCATCCCTCTCGGTGATGGGTGCAGCGAGCTTTTTCCTCGCGCTTTTTCACGACAGGGGAAAAATGCGGGCAGTGCTTCTGCACTGATTGGATGCTCTCGATGCTGCTGGGAGCCCGCATAGATGCCTGTAGTAGGCATCGCAGGTGATCATACTGCCATTCCCATGGGGTCATTATGCTGACTCTGCTACGGGCTTGGGATGATTGTCTTTTATCGCATGATTGCATCAGCGCACATAGCGATGCGTTAGCACTTTTTCAGCTATCTTTCACTCCCCTATCTATAATTCTATCTCGATATAGCAGGGAGATGGTATTATGCGCGTGCTTTTTGAGCAGAAGATGATCTGCGCCTCGGCAAGCTCATCCAATATATGCTTGAACAAAACGACATCAGTGTTGAGTGGGTGACAGACGGCAGTGATATTTATGCGTACGCAACCTACAGAGTACGATATCCTGATCTTGGACTGGATGATGCCGGGCGAGTCAGGAGTCGATGCCTGTGCACGCCTGCGTCGACACGGCTATGATCGTGCCATTCTCATGCTGACCGCGCGGGACTCTGTGGAGGATCGTGTGAAGGGACTTGATGCCGGTGCGGATGATTATCTCGTAAAGCCGTTCGAGTTTTCTGAGCTGTTGGCTCGTCTGCGCGCACTTGGCAGGCGGTCAACGCAGCGTATACAGCATGAGGTTGATGAAATCGGCGGTTTTAAGCTGAATCGTACGGCAAATATTCTTGAAAAGAATGGAAAGATCATTCAACTCTCCCCGCGGGAATTTCAGCTGTTTGATCTCCTAGCACAGAACATCGATCATGGTTCCACGCGATATCATCCTCGATCGGATCTGGGGTTTGGAGGCAGACGTCAGTTCGAATAACATCGACTCCTATATGAAAATGCTGCGAAAGAAGTTAGACGCAGCGGGAGAGGGGGCATCCATCAAAACGATACGTGGTGTCGGATATAAGCTGGAGGCACCGAATTGAGCGAACAGAATCTGTTTGGACGCAGCCTGCTATGCTGTTGATGCTGCGCTATGCACTGGTTATGGGAGGGCTGGTTATTGTCCTCCTTTGCTATGCACAAGACGATGCAGTGGGCGATTACTTCTGAGCAGGCGCGGGAACTTTTGGATACATCGAACAGCGTCGCAGAGTCTCAGGTGTATCATGAACTGCATACGGGAACAGATGCAGATGAGGCACAGCTGTATCGTAGTACCAATGATCGTCTCTTTTTATTATGTGTTTGATGATCAGGGACGTCTCATAAATTTCTCGCGTCCTCATCCGTATCGAATCCTTTGTCTTGGACATCGTCGGGACATGGAATCCGTCCGACCGTGAGGTACGTGTATTTACTAAGACGAGTGATCGCGGCGTTCAGACGAAAGTGATGATGACCTCACAAACGGTATCCAGCGCATGCCAATGCAACGGTATACGTAGGAAAAGATGCTACTGCCATGTATAATGGACTCGAAAACAGCAACATCAGCACTGGCGGCATTGGGCGTTATCGCCATCATCTTTGCCGCCGCAATCGGCTATATTCTTTCGGGTGGTGCCATGCGCCAATCCGTGAGGCGTATGAGCGCCAACGTCAATTCGCAGCGGACGCTTCCCATGAACTGCGCACACCTCTCGCTGTTGTCCTAGCTTCTGCTGATCTTCTGCACAGTGATCCGACAATTACATCACCATTTTTGAAACAGGTCATTGAAGATGTACGTGATGAAGTATGACAAAACTTGTGGGTGATCTCGCTTACGGTTGCGCGCACAGATGGACAGGCAAACACAGTTCAAACCAGTACGCATGGATATTGCTGCAGCAGCCAGACAGACGGTACGCATGATGCGCCCGTTTGCTGAGAAGAAAGATAGTGCGATCGAAGAGCTCCCGCCCAAACGTGCAGAGATATACGCAGATGAACAGAAAATACGTCAACTTATATTGATTCTCGTCGACAATGCAGTGAAGTATACACCGGAGCATGGTCACGTGAAGTTTCCTTGAGCACAGAGGAACGCGGTATGGTATGCCTTTCTATCACAGATTCGGGAATCGGTATTGCAAAGAACATCAGGAACGCATCTTTGATCGATTTTATCGTGTTGATAAAGCGCGTTCGCGCCGTATGGGCGGCAATGGGCTCGGCCTCGCCATTGCACGCGAGATTGTTGAGGCACACCACGGTTCAATTACACTCAACAGCGAACTTGGCAAAAGGTACGACATTCCATGTTCGCTCGAAGACGAAAGTCTAAGAACATACGGGATGATAAAGACTAATGGAAGCACAATCTCACTTGACCATGTGACGCATATCTATCAAGGCACAGATAACGAAGGCGAGGCACCCGTGATGTATCTCTGGAAATTTCGGCTGGTGCGTTTGTCGCTGTCCTTGGTGCTAACGGCCTCAGGGAAGTCTACGATTAGCGCGCCATCTGAATGCACTTCTTCTGCCATCATCGGGAACCTGTCTGTCGATGTGCATGGATACACGGACGAATCTCAATGGTGGAAGATTCGCCAAAAAGTCAGTATAGTGTTTCAGAATCCTGACAATCAACTGATCGCCGCTGTCGTTGAAGACGATGTAGCATTTTAGCTCAGAAAATCTTGGAGTTCCTCCATGCGAAATACGGGACCCGCGTCGAGGATTCGCTTGCATTGGTCGGGATGAGTAATCATGCGACTGATGCACCGCATCTGCTTTCCGGAGACAGAAGCAACGTATTGCTATCGCGGGTGCTATCGCTATGCAAACGCAGTGTATTGTCCTGGACGAGCCCACGGCTATGCTGGATCCACGCGGACGCGCGGAAGTTCTTTCTGCCGTGAAAAACTGCACAAAGAGCAGGGGACAACGATCATCTATATCACGCACTTCATGGAGGAGGCAATTGCTGCGGACTCGCATTGTTCTGATGGATCAGGGAAGATTGTCATGGATGGAACGCCGCAGACGGCATTCTCTCACACAGAACGTATACAGCAGCTGGGACTCGATCTCCCCTCGGCCGCCGATCTTGCAAAACACTTCACGTCGAGCTGGAGAGCATCTATCGGAAAATATCTTAACAGACGAGGAGTTGATCCATTGTCTATCGAAATAGATTCTGTTTCATATATCTATATGAGAACACACCCTCTCCCATACGTGCACTTCATGACGTTTCACTTGTCATTAACGAGGGAGAATTTACTGCAATAGCAGGGGAAACAGGCGCGGGAAAATCTACGCTTATGCAGCTGATCGGCGGGCTGATTCAGCCCACGTCCGGCATAGTCTCCGTAGATGGCGTACCGCTTGGGAAGAGAACGCCAAAAACGATATGGAGGATCGTTCCGCTCACTTTCGTGTAGGCATGGTTTTCAATACCCTGAGCATCAGCTTTTTGAAGAAACTGTCTACGAGGATGTGCCTGATCCGCGTAACCGGCCTCCCCGAAGCCGAGGTTGAGCGGCGTGTGCAAGAGTCAATGGAGCTTGTTCATCTCCCACAGATCTATCAGGAGCGTTCTCCATTTGCACTCTCCGGAGGAGAGCGCAGACGTACGGCGATTGCCGGTGTATTGGCTCTTGCACCACGCTATCTCGTTTTGGACGAACCGGCAGCCGGTCTTGATCCACGTGGTCGCGAAGAACTATTGTCGATGCTCTCGACACTTCACCATGAGCGCAGTATGTCCATTGTTCTCGTCTCCCACAGCATGGAGGATATCCTTCGTTCTGCCGAGCGTTTAATCCTGCTGGCGAATGGGCGTGTTATCGGAGCAGGTGCTCCATGTGATATATTTCGTAATACAGAACTGTTGGAGCAAGCTTCGCTTACACCACCGCATCTCCTGCGGCTTGGAAAGCAAATCGAAGAGATTGGCTATCCCGTCGGTCGTTGTAATACAGTACGAGAGATGGCCGATGTGATTCTGAGAACGCAAAGATAAGCAACAAAAACCGTTAGTGTATGATAAGATGCGAGATCTATCATACGCTAACGGACTTCGTTGTATCTTAATTCAATCGTGCACGCGGCGCCGTCGACACACCGGAGGATTTTATCCTAGCAGCCGCATCCTTTTTCGTTCCTCTTCGAGGTAGTAGGATGGGTCGACGCCCTGGTTCATGGATGAAGTGATAGAGCTCATTTCCTGTAGGAACGACCTGTATGGATTTTGCCCATCCGGTGTCTCATAGAGATCGATAACACTTCGCTCATTCAATAATTTTCCGTTTATCGGCAAAAGGAATGATGGTTGGCGTTGTGTCGTCCAAACCTACTCTTTCACACAGCAAAGCCAAATGTTGTCTTTAACACAGCACCCTCTGGATGAGAGTGCGACATTGTTAAAAAATGTATCCAGCAAAATCTTGGTCAAACTGTCCCTTGCTGATATTATGCATGATATTATAGGCAATATTTGGGCATGTAGGCCTTTTTGTAAGGACGTTCACTGGTTAGTGCATCATAGACATCGGCGATGGCCGTGATCTTAGCATAACGATGCATCTCATTACCGGTAATCCCATTGGGGTAGCCCGATCCATCGATGTGTTCGTGATGCTGCGCAGCAATAGTTGCCAGAATACTTTTTCTTGGGAAGATCACTGACATTGAGAATGCGGCGAGAACCATCAAGTGGATGCTTTTTATAATCTTGAACCTCACGATCAGAGAGTCCTCGATTTTTGTCAGGATATCTGAGCTCACGTCTACTTTGCCAAGATCGTGCAGGAGACCGCCGAGTGTAATCAGAGATTTTCATCCCTGGGCATGTGACAGCTATGCCAATCATGCGCAGAGAGTACATGGCAACATTGACGCTGTGCGCGAAAGTATAAGCATCATGAGCGCGTATATCGGTCAGCTGGACGAGGTTATTCCGATTTTCAAAGAGATCAAAGACAATGGGAGTCTGTTACCCTCTGCAATGCCGTCGTATCAGTGTTCCGTTCTCTTCAATGGATTGAAACGTATTGTAGACCGTACTGATTGCATTGATCTCGTGTTTTTCTTCAATGACATCGGAGGAGGGCGGCAGTTTATGTGCCGGATCCATGGAGGTAACCGTCACAGATTGAATGCCAATCTGACGCAGTTTACGAATATAGTCAATGGTTACCGGCTGTCCGCTTTGACAAGATAGCTGCCTCCTCGCCGTATTGAACAAGCTCTGCCCAAGAACCATCCCGTCTTTTAGTTTTCCGATACAGGAAGTCGAAGCATAATTCCCTCTCCCTGCAGATTCCCCCTGCAGCATTAGGCAACATCTATCTGTATTGCCACTATGCCGATATACAGTTACAAATTTATATGTAGTAAAATCATAGTTTACAGAGATGCACTATTTTGTAAAGAAGGATTAAAACGACATTGTTGTCGAAAGGCATGTTTTATTGCAACGTATATTGCTCCACGTATCATACGTAGAGAATTTGCGCGAACGCCTGTTTTGCTATACTGAATCCAATTGGTATAGGCGAGAGGAGATTTACGAATCGATGGCACAAGAACCAGAAATAACTCCATCAGACAAGAAAACAACAGATCGTATGTTCATTAAGTGATGCAGGAATTATATTTGACGTTTTCATTTTGTACTGTGTGTGATCTATGATACAGGAGGATGCTCCAGTTCATTAAAGGATGCAGATGTCGGCACCAGTGTTTCGGACGATCTCGGTTATGTGCTGCTCATGGGAGTAGATCGCAGGGATGACGATATTGGACGAAGTGATACGCTGATGCTTGCCGCCGTCGATGAAAAGATCGGATATCACTGTTGTCCATCCCTCGCGACACACGCGTTGAAATTGGAAACTGCTGGATATGATAAAATCAACCATGCGTATGCATTTGGCGGTCATGATCTGACAATTTCCTCCATTCGCAAACTGCTTGGTGTTCCTGTCTCACTATATTTTTGATTGACACGTCAGCGTTTGGGCGTATTGTCGATACCGTCGGCGGTGTCGATATCGACGTAGAGAAACGAATGTATTATGAAGATCCTTGGGACGACAATGGCGGTCTTATCATCGACCTTCAGCCCGGCATACAGCACATGGATGGTGCACATGCCATTCAGTATATGCGTTATCGAGATGGGGAAAGGGGATATTGGGCGCATTTCACGCCAACAACGCTTTTATGCGGGCTTTTTACGCGTCTGCTATCCCCTGAGATTCTTCCCGTATCTCTGCCATCATCGGGAAGTAAAGAATGCTCGTCAGACCGATCTTTCTCTGCGTCAGTTGATTGCGCTGGCAAACGGTTTAAAACCATTGATGCAGATGGGCTTTCGATGGCTATGTTTTGCAGGAACCCCTGCATATCTTGGCGATGTGAGCTATTGGATTCCAGACATTGTCATGTCAAGATCACTGCCATGCGAAGGCGTTGGCAGAGGCTGTCAGCCCCCATGCGCGAAGAAGCCGAACGGGATGCCGATAAATACCGTGCCGATATGCCGGAACGGCTGCGCAGGATGATGGAGAACAACGCAAAGTCAATTTTCTTCTGCTGATGAACTGCTGGCGGAGGGCGATCGCGTGATCGGCGCATCATCGTACCGCCGAAAAAAGAATCAAAAAGAGCTGGCGTGAAAAAGCGCCAAGATTCAACGGATCGTATTTCCGTCCTCATCGTCAATTCCAGCGGAATTGAGCGGGGCAAAAGCGAAGGTAGCAGATATTCTGCAGGCAAAAGGTTTTCGGATTTCCAGTGTCGAGACGGGACGATCGTCAGATCGCCCAAGAACTACAGTTATGACGGCGGATTCGCATGTCAATCTTTTATGGCATGCCGTTTCCATGCGTTATTATGCCGGTGGAGGGAGCTGGAGAACAGCAGGCAATCATATATATTGGGCGTGACTGTCGGTCAACGCCAAAACACTGAGGACGGAGAAAACGTAATATGGGAGTTTAAGGCGGTCGGGCTGGAAAAATCGTATGGGATACATACCTTTTTCTCATGTGAACCTTTGAAATTATGCGCGGTAATAAAATAGGTCTTGTTGGCGCCAGCGGAGCGGTAAAAACAACACTGATGCGTGTTCTCCTTGGGCGGGAAGAAGCGGATGATGGTACAGTGTCTGTCGATCCGACCGATACCATCGGCTACGTTGAGCAGCAGGCGGTATTTTTCTTCGGAAACACTGTATGATGAATTATACAGTGCCTTCTCTGATATCATTTTACTTCGTGAAGAAAAAGAACGGATGGAACATCGTATCTCCGCCGGACAGAGTAGTGAAGAAGACCTCAAAGCCTATGGAAATCTTGTGAAATCGATTTGAGTCCATGAATGGTTATGATTTTGAACGCATATTCGGCGCGTTGCATTTGGTCTTGGTTTTTCAGAACCGGATTTGACTAAGGATGTTCATCATTTTTCCGGTGGTCAGACAACACGTATGTCTTGCCAAAAAGCACTTTTGCGTGAGACAGATTTTTTCTTTAGACGAGCCGACCAATCATCTGGATATCGGCATCGATCAGATAGCTGGAGGAATTTCATCCGCTCCTACAGAGGCGGTGTTCTTTTAATTTCTCACGATCGTTATTTTCTTGATCGTGTCGCCTCACATATTCTCGAACTCGAACATCAGACTATTACTTCGTATACAGGAAATTATACACATTACATACGCATAAAAATGAGCGCCGCAGCGCGCTCCAGCATGCTTACGAAAAACAACGAGATCATATCCGTAAGACAGAAGAATTCATTCGCAAGTATAAAGCGAGGGATAAAGCCAAACAGGCACGCGGCAGGCAGAGTCAGCTCAATCGGTTGGAACGCATCATACTTCCGCCTGAGCAGCACAGTTTCAATTCTTTTCCTTTGCTCCCCGGAGGAGTGCGCAGCGTGTTGCGGAACTAGAGGATGTCTCGTTTCTATCAGGATGGACATCATGTCTTGATCATATCTCCTTTTGATACGAAAAGGAGACGGTGTGCACTAATCGGAGAAAATGGTGCAGGAAGACGACACTCCTTCAAATTTTGGTGGGAGAACGTGAAGCAGAAGGACGCGTGAAGATCGGTAGCCGTGTCAAGATCGGATATTTTTCCCAGCAGCACGAGTACCCTAACCCCAATAATACGATACTAGATGAAATCAGCTATACCTACGGATTAAGTGAGGAGACTGCGCATAGCTATCGTGCATTTCTTCTTTCACGGAGATGATGTACTTCAGCGTATTGGGGAATTGTCCGGTGGTGAACAGGCGCGCGTCGCATTTCTTAAACTGATGCTGACAGGCGCTAATTTTTCTCGTTCTGGATGAGCCGACGAACCATCTGGATATCCCGAGCACGTGAGGCGAGTAGAGGAGGCTCTTATGGCCTTTCCAGGGAACATTTATTGCCGTATCTCACGATCGTTATTTTTCTGGATAAGACAGCAAACTGCACATTGGTATTGAACCAGGAACGATCACGGAGTATCTCGGTGGGTACAGTTATTATCTGATGAAAAAGAAGAGGGTCTTCACGGCCACAAGAGCAGGATCAAGTCTCCCCAAAGAAAAACAGAACAACCTCCGCGCAAAAGAAAGCAATTCCACAGAGCAGTCGTCAGTAAGCACGCTGCCTACAGGCTCGCCGTCAGGAAATGATTGAACGTGCTGAAGCTGAGATCGCTATGGCGGAGGCAGAGCTAAAGGGTTGGAGTATGAGATGAATTTGCCAGAAACACACAATGTGACCCCGAACGTAGCCATACCGTTGTCTGCAGCGTATGCAGAAAAGGAGCAGGAAATTATACAACGTTATGCCAAGTGGGAGCAGCTGACGGAGGTCGATGATGCAGCTTCAGCAAGATCTTGATTTCAATAACAAGGAAGAACGACTAACCGGTATTGTAGATCATATCATTTTTTCGGCTGCAAATGATGAATTTTCTGTTTTTCGCCTGCGCCTGCAAGGTCAGTCTAAATGTACGGCAACGGTGAACCTTCCCGCACCACTTCTGACAGGAAGTGCAGTTAAGCGGAACATGGTTTGTACATCCTCGCTTTTGGGAGACAGTTTCGAGCTGTGCAAATGCACGTTAGTACACCGACGACGGCACATGGCATCGAGCGGTTTTTGTCTTCCGGTGTGATCGAAGGAATCAGCTCGAGCGATGGCACGTCGTATCGTTGAACGTTTTGGTATAGACACACTAAAGGTCATAGAGAGCACACCACGTCGCCTAACGGAAGTTACCGGAATTGAATCTAAAACGGCGAAAAATTACAGCATCCTATCTTAGGCAAAGCGAACTGCGTGATATTATGCTTTTGGCTGGAAGAGCATGGTGTAACTGGGAGCTATAGCCGCCCGTATCTTCAAAAATATGGCTCGCACTCTCGCTGGAAGGTGATGGAGACAAATCCATATCAGCTGGCACAGAAGTGGATGGTATTGGGTTTATCACGGCGGATACGATTGCCGCGGCATGTGGGTGGGAAAAAGACTCAACGGAACGGATTGCAGCAGGCATCCTCTTTGAACTGGCACAAATTGCATCCAATGGGCATTGCTGCATTCCGGAAGCTCTGCTGATTGAGCATACCGCCAAGCGCCTTGGTGTTGAGCATGTTGACATCATGGATGTACTCCGACGCGAGGTGAAAATGCATCGCGTCTATGCCGTGGATGAGATGGGAGAGCGTCTGATTTACTCGCCTCAATTGTATCATGCAGAGGTAGAAACCGCAGATCTTCTCCGCATGCTCAAGCATAAGGCAGAACCAATTCACGTTCACAACCCTGCAGCACTTGTCAGCAAATGGGAGGAAGAGCATGAGGTAACACTCGCACAGCAGCAGCGAGATGCCGTGATTGCATCCCTGCTTCGTGGAGTTGTCATACTTACCGGTGCCTGGCACGAAAGACAACAGTAATTCAAGCATGATTGATATAATGGGAAAGCAAGGGCTGGAAATCCTTCTGCTGCGCCAACAGGTCGTGCTGCAAAAACGTCTTTCAGAAGCGACTGGGGCTCCCGCAGCCACTGTACATCGTATGCTCGAAGCACAAGGACGTGAAGAAGACGGCGAGATGCATTTGCACGTGATGCGGAATGTATGCTTGAGGCAGATATTTGTCATCATTGATGAGGTATCCATGATGGATATTGTGCTTATGCAGCATCTGCTTTCCGCTGTCCTTCGAGCTCACACATCGTCTTCGTTGGAGATGCAGATCAACTTCCGGCCGTCGGGCGGATCTGTATATAAAAGATATTCTTCGTTCAGGGGTTTTTCCATGTGTGCGTCTGACACAGATTTTTCGTCAGAATAACAGAGGAACGATCGTGCTCAATGCACACGCAATCAACACAGGATCTATGCCGGCATTTACAGAAACGATTTCTCCCTTTGTTTCGGCAGTATCCGCCGAGGAAGCTGCAAAGCAAGTCCTATCAATTTGTCAATCGTTGATCGAAGAGGGGCACTCTGTGATGGACATGCAAGTGCTTTTCGCCCATGCGTCGTGAAGCATGTGGCGTAGATGCACTAAACCGCACACTAGCAGGAAGCACTCAACCCAGAAACGGAAGACAATGCGTCAATCGCTCGGATTTCGCAGCGGCGATAAGGTCATCTGGATACGAAACGACTATACCAAAAATGTTTTTCAACGGTGATGTTGGCCGTATTGTATGGATTGATACAGAGAAACTTATCGTACAATACACAGATGATGTGGATGTTACGTATACACGGGATGAGTTTGCATCGCTACACTCGCCTATGTCATGAGTGTACACAAGAGTCAGAGCAGCGAATATAGTACTGTCATTTTACCGCTTGTACGTGCACATCATATTAGCTGCGCGTAACCTCCTCTATACAGCTGTCACACGCGCAAAGAAACGTGTGATTCTTGTCGGAGATCGCACAGCACTCTTTACCGCTGTAAGCAATGATCGAACAAGACGACGCTATACACTCCGCGGAGCGACTCGCTGAAAAGGATTTGAGTACAGTCAAATTTTGGCTTGCTGTCAATCTGAAATAATGATATTATTGGGGTGTGATTTTTTCTGTATGTACCTCCAAGTAAATGTATTCACAGGGGAGGATCTGGATTTATGTTTAATTTCAAACAGAAGGATGATGAGTTCTTTGATCTATTCCTTGAAAGTGCGAAATTCTTTCATGCAGGAGCTTTGATTCTGGACGAGGTCATCCAGATTACAAAACAACGGCGGTTAAGGTAGAAGAAATCAATAAAATCGAACACGAAGCAGATGCTATCAACGACCGTATTATTGACAAGCTGAACCTCACTTTCATTACACCGATTGATCGTGAAGACATATACGCATTGGCAAATAACCTCGATGACGGCGTTGATCTCCTCAAGGAATATTACAGCGATACGACATGTACCATAGGGGGAGCCAATGACGGGAGCAGTAAACCCTGACCAAGTTATTGCTCTCTGCAACGGAGGAGATCGTTCGTGCGGTATCCTTTTAGGGGAACATCCGCAAAAATCAAGTGGGTATATTGGACGCATCGCACAAGATTGAACGTTTTGAAAGTGAAGGCGATCTCATCTACCGTCGTGAAGTTGCCTACCTGTTTGAACACGAGAAGGATCCGATTGAGGCTCATTCGCTGGAAAGATGTTCTGGAGCAGCTGGAAGACACGCTGGATCATTGTGAACATATTGCTGATATGCTGCGAGGAGTGGTAATGAAGTATGCCTGATTTGCAGCTATTGATCTTTCTAGTCATTCTGTTGGCATTGATATTCGACTTTATCAACGGTTTTCATGATACAGCAGATGCGATTGCCACTTCTGTTTCCACAAGAGCGATTCATCCGCAGACGCCATTATTATGGCCGCAGTCCCTAACTTTTTCGGTGCAATGTACAGCACTGGTGTGGCAAAAGACTATCGGTTCAGATATCGTAAAAATCAGCCTCTCATGTGAGATGAACACGTTCTTATTGCTCGCGCTCTTCGGCTCTATCGTATGGAATGTGATTACATGGAAGTTTTCGATGCCTTCCAGTAGTCTCACATGCACTTGTCGGTGGGGTGATCGGTGCTGTTCTGATGACGTCCTCAGGCGTCGATGGATTAAACTTCACGGGAATCGGAAAAAAATTGTCCTCTCGTTGATTTTATCTCCTTTAGTTGGTATGGTTTCCGGATGCATCATCATGTTGCTTCTGTTCCGCGTGTTTGGGCATTACGTCCAACATCCATCAACGGAAAAATTCAAGAAGATGCAGATCCTATCGGCTGCTACTATGGCATTTTTCTCACGGCTCCAACGATGCACAGAAGTCTATGGGTATCATTACACTCGCCTTATTGGCTGGTGGATACATTGATGCGTTCGAGGTTCCCACCTATGTCAAAATCCTTGCCGCAACTGCAATGGCTTGTGGAACGGCCGTCGGCGGCTGGCGCATCATCAAGACCATCGGAGGTAAAGATATTTAAGTTACAAACCGATTTCAGGCTTTTCAGCGGATTTGAACTCATCCATTATCATATTTGGTGCAACTTTGCTGCATCTGCCTAGTAGTACAACACATGTCGTTTCCGGCTCCATTATGGGGGTAGGAGCAGCAAAACGCATTAACGCTGTGCGATGGGGTGTCGCACAGCAAATGGTAGTAGCGTGGGTGCTGACAATCCCATGCACAGCTATCATGGGTGCAATCACCCTACAAAATTGTTACATTCTTTATCTGATGATAACCTGCTCGCGATGGGCAGGTTTTTTTCTGTAAAGAGAGAAGAGGGTTCTGATGAAAAACATTGATGCAGCTTGGACAAGAGGAAGAGCAGAATTACTCCAGTCCGATTGTTGCAGCTAAAATCAACGGTGAAGTACGAGATATACAGTCAGAATATGATCATGATGATGAAATTTCATTTATCGAGTTGAATACTCCTTGGATGGAGAATCTATCAGCGCTCCATCCCTTTCTCTTTATCATGCCGTATCCAATATGAACAAAGAAGCAGATGTTGTCGCTAAGTTTACAGTCAATAAGGATTATATTGTGAAGTAAAAATTCCAGGAAAACCAATCAACGCCTCATTTAATCCATGATATCGAACAAGAAATGCGTGAAATGATTGCGACAACATCCCCATCGTCAAGCACAGTATTCCGCGTCAGGAAGCAATTGAACTCTTTCAGGCGCATGGCAAGAGGGAAAGGCTGACTGATTGCTTCACTCCCACACCCATGATCAGTATATATACGTGCCGTAACTATCCTGATTACCTGTATGGGCGATGCTCCCAGAGACAAAGCTTCTCGGACAGTTTGCATTAGATGTGGAACAATCCGGTGTATTGATACGCACACCAGATGAAATGACAGACGGAAAAATCAGAACGCGTGTAGAGCAAACGCAAAAATTTGGACACATTCTTTCTGAAGCGAAGGAATGGGCGAAGATCCCTGGAGTGCCCGTACATCTCGGATCTGAATCAGATCAATACTGAACATCGTATGGGTGAGCTCATACGCATATCTGAGGCACTGCAGGAGAAACGTATCGCTCAAATCGCGGATCACATCGCTTCACATCGGAACAATATACGGCTTATTTTGATTGCTTGGACTCATCATCTTCCGGGAAAGACATCCTTTGCTCAAAGACTACGTAGATACAGCTTCGTGTCAACGGACTGCATCCCATTATGATCTCATTGGATGATTATTTTTCTGAATCGTGAGGACACACCACGAAATGAAAAAGGAGAGTATGACTATGAGTCGATTGACGCGATCTGATACAGCTCTTCAATCAAAATATGTTGGAACTCTTAAAATGGACATAAGGTACAAATTCCTTACTACAATTTCATTACGGGAAAGAGGGAATGGCGCGACGATAATTTCTTGCGACTGAAAGGAAGATCAACCCATTATTATTGAGGGTATTCATGGCCTGAATGAGACGGCTCACAGCGGATATAGCACTGAAAAAGCAAATACAAAATATATATTAGTGCATTGACACAGCTGAACATTGATGCACATAATCGTATCCCAACAACAGAGGTGCGCTTCCTTCGCAGATTGGTTCGGGATCATCAATTTCGTGGTGCAAAGGCCATTAAGACAATTAAGCAGTGGCCAGACGTCAGGGGCAGGGAGGAAAAATATATCTTCCATTTCAGGAGGAAGCCGATGTTTTGTTCAATTCCGCGCTGATCTATGAAATTGGTGTGTTAAAAATATGCAGTACCTCTCTTAGAGGCGATAGGCAGAGGGAAGAGGGATATACAGAAGCGCGATTGATTCTGCGTTTTCCTTCAATATGTCGATGAAATTCACGACATTGATGATATCCCAATAATTCCATCTTTCGAGAATTTATTGGAAAATCGGTATTCTTCAGGAATAATAAAGAAGGTGGAAACGCGATTCATCACGTTCCACCTTCTTTTTTAGATGTCTGGCTTACTCTTTTACGTATGCCGTAATCGGCTTTGTAGTGTGCCTTGAAGAACTCCTCCGCAACCTGCGGGAAGAGAGGCATAGGAGAGAACATCCTCATCAGTCGGATTGAGATATCCTTTCTCCTTTCAGTTCTTCCTTAAAGTCAGCGAATGTCTTTGCCTTTGCATCTTCGATCGAGCAGTCCTCGATGATATCCTCCGGAGCAATCCCAAGCGTATCGGTCAGGAACTTCGATCGACCTCGACAGGGGTTCTGCCGAATTTTCCACGAGCAAGATCCTTGAACTCATTCGGCACCATCTTGTAACGCTGGCCGCTCATAACGTTAAACGTTGCCATGGTTCCAACGATCTGCGAAGAGGGGTAACGAGCGGCGGATAGCCGACATCTTTTGCGTACGCGCGGCATCTCATCGAGAAGATCCTGATACTTGTCTTCCATGCCGGCCTCTTTGAGCTGGTTAGCAAGATTGGAAAGCATACCGCCAGGAATCTGGAAATCCAGCACGTTCGGATTGACGTCAAAGTATCCCGTCGAGGGTTGAATGTCTTAATGAGATCCTGCTTTACCTTGAGGAAGTACTTTAGAGATCGGCGTCATTGCCTCGACGGTCAAGTCCGGTATCACGCCTTCTCCCTCCAGCATCGCAACCATCGTTTCCGTACACGGCTGAGATGTGTCGCTGGAGAAGGAGCCAGTGCCGTATCGATGATATCAACACCCGCCTCGATGGCTTTCAGATACGTCGCATGACCAAATCCGAGGTGCAGTGCGTATGGAGCTCGATGGGATCTTCACGCTGCTTTGAGCTTCTTGACCAGATCCTCAGCAACATACGGCTTTGCAGCAAGGCCTGACATGTCCTTGATACAGACGGAATGACATCCCATCTTCTCAGAGCTCGACAGCCAGTTCAACAAAGCTTTCGTTGTGTGAACCGGGCTGATCGTATATACAAAGGCAGCCCCTGGACATGCGGTTTCTCCGGGCATTTCAGCGCCGAATCAATAGCGACCCTCAGGTTGCGGATATCGTTCAATGCATCAAAGATACGGAAGACACCTACGCCGTGTGCAGATGCTTTCTGGACAAATTTCTCAACAACATCGTTGGAATAATGATTGTATCCAAGCAGGTTCTGTACCACGAAGGAGCATCTGAATTGGCGTCTTAGGTTCTTCTTCAGAATATCCAAACGCTCCCACGGATCTTCATTGAGGAAGCGAAGGCATGTGTCAAATGTGGCGCCGCCCCATGCCTCAAGAGCATTGTAGCCGATGGCATCAAGCGCCGCAAGCTGCGGAAGCATGTCCGAAATACGCATGCGTGTTGCTACCAACGACTGATGTCCGTCGTGGAGGACAGTTTCGGTAATTTTGACCGGATTCTTTGCCATAAAAGAACACTCTCCTTGATTAAAAACTATAATCTATAGTTATATAACCCAATATCTAAATTATAGTTTTCAAATTGCTTTATTGTCAATGACAAGTTATAAGATTCACATATCTTTTGCTCCAGTTTTTCTTTATTTCACCAGCTATCCATAATTACCATTATGGATAGCTGAATAAAGGAAAGAGTTACATATCTGGGCGTATACCTGTCTTACCGGCAAATTTATGATATTTTTCCTCCGCTGTTTCTCCGCTTCAATTCTTCCAGTAGATCTTCCGGCGTCATGTTGTGATACGCCAACAAGACGAGACAGTGATACCACAAATCTCCCATCTCATAGAGGACATCTTCGCGAATGTTATTCTTGGAGGCAATGATCGTCTCTGCCGTTTCTTCGCTGAGTTTCTTCAGGATCTTTATCCTGTCCTTTATCAAATAGATAGTTGGTATAGGATCCTTCGACTGGATGCAGGCGTCGGCTCTGGATAACCTGATAAAGGGACGCCAAAACTTCAGTCAACGGATGCTCTTCTTTTTCTGTTAGAGGGATAATACTCTTACTATCTACGTCATAGAGTTTTACGTCCGCTAAAACATGAGTAGGTGCCTGTATGACACGCTACGCCTGACTGCTTGACACACAGCAATATGGTGTCACCGTCACAATCGTAAGAGATTTCTTTTACGCGTTGGACATTACCCTGATGTTTCGCCTTTTTCCATAACTTTTTGGCGGCTACGGCTGTAATACCATGCAAATCCGGTCTCTATTGTTTTTCAAGCGATTCCCGATTCATATATGCCAGCATCAGGACTTGATTGTTTTCTTCCTGAACAATTGCTGGCACCAGCCCTCGGTCGTCAAATTGAATCATTGACATATCTACATTCATCATAATCGAACCCCCAGTCCATGTGACCTAAGATATGTTTTTACCTCTTCTATCGTGAACTCACCATAATGGAACAGCGACGCAGCAAGGACAGCATCCGCTTTTCCTTTTGTGAGAACATCGTAAAAATGCTGCAGTGTTCCTGCTCCTCCGGAAGCAATCACAGGAACGTTGACGCTTTCTGATACGGCACGTGTAAGTTCTATATCATAGCCGTTTTTTGTCCCATCTGCATCCATGCTCGTCAGCAGAATTTCACCGGCTCCAAGATGCACTGCATCCTTTGCCCATGCTACACAGTCAAGTCCCGTTGCCGTACGCCCACCATTGATATACACTTCCCATGTATCTCTTCCGGTACGGCGTGCATCGATTGCGGCGACAATACACTGACGGCCAAATCGTAAAGCCCCCTCTCGGATCAATTCCGATTTTTACGCCGGCTGTATTGACTGCGGTCTTATCGGCTCCCCGCCTTGAGTATATGCTGCATATCATCTAGGGTGCTTATTCCGCCGCCAACGGTGAGCGGAATGAATACCTCGACGCACAGCTAGAGACGACGTGATCCATCGTCTTCCGTTTTTCATGAGATGCTGTGATGTCCAGAAATACAATTTCATCAGCACCTTCTTCATCGTATCGTTTGGCTAATTCTGACAGGATCTCCTGCATCCCTTAGTCCAACAAAATTTGTTCCTTTGACAACTCGTCCGTCTTTGACATCCAGACATGGGATGACCCGTTTTGCAAAGGTTGTTTGCATGATGAAATCACACCTTTCGAAAGATACACGTATATGTCAGCGCGATGCTGCAATTGCTTCAGTGAGCGATAGTGTTCCTTCATAAATGGATTTTCCGACAATCACCCCTGATGATGCCATCACATTCCCCTTTTCTTGAGTTCCCTCAATATCGCTGATGGATTTCACCCGCCCGAGGCAATCACCTTGATCCCGGAGGCACGAGCCAAATGTGCCGTTTCTGCTGACGTTCACACCGGAAAGTGTCCCATCACGTGATATATCAGTATAGATGATCGTCTCCAGACCAAATGCGCCGAGTTTTTTCGCAAGCTCTACTGCTGATATGCCGCCGGATTTTTCCCATCCATCCGTTGCGACAATTCCTTCTTCGCATCAATGCCAACGACGATACGATTTCCGTATGAGCTGCATGCCTCCTGTACCAGTTCCTCTTTATGCACGGCAACAGAGCCTAAGATAACACGCAAAACGCCGATGGAAAGGAGACGATCAATCGATTCCATTGACCGTATGCCGCCTCCGACCTCAACGGGTATTGTCACCGCCTGAAGAATACGCTTTATCGCGTCCATATTCTGCGGTCTCCAGCAAGAGCTCCATCCAAGTCGACGACGTGAAGAAATTCTGCACCTTCTCCTTCCCAGCGAAGAGCAATTTCTTCAGGATGTCTCACTGTAGATCGTTTCTTGTTTGAAATCTCCTTTAACAAGGCGGACACAGTTCCCGCCGCGTAAATCAATAGCAGGGAGAATCAGCATAAAAACCCTTCCTATCAACAGTTTGCAAAAATTTCTTATCATCGCCAACCTGATTTTCCCGGATTTTTCCGGATGAAACTGCGTTGCCATGATGTGCTCGGAAGCAATCGATGCGGTGATCTCCTCTCCATAGCAACATGTCGATGAAATCATCGAAGGATCTGAAGGAACCGCATGGTAGCTGTGTACAAAATAAACATAAGAGGCATCCGGGATGTTTTTGAGTAGTCCACTCCCCTATAATTTCTCTTCGATATCACGGCATTCCAGCCCATATGCGGTATTTTCTCATTTTTGCAGAGATTTTTCACATGTCCGCGCAGTAGTCCCAGCCCCTGCACATCCGGTGATTCCTCACTGCCCTCAAATAGGGATCTGAAGCCCAACACATATTCCAAGGAGCGGTACTCCTTCGGCAATACGCTCTTTTAGCAAAGGAACCAGTCCCGACGCATTGAGTCTGGTCATGCAGTCTCCAAATGCACCCACGCCTGGCAGGACAATTTTTATCTGCAGATGCAAGATCCTCTGCTCTTTCGCTTTACATACCTCTGCTCCGATTGCCGAAAAATGCTTTTTCGACACTAAATAAATTACCTGCCCCATAATCTATTACGGTAATCATGTACTCTCCTTACAGAAGCCCCTTCGTGGAAGGAATCTCGTCACCTGCTCGTGCGTCCTTCTCTATGGCAATACGCAGTGCATGTGCAAGTGCTTTGAACACGGCTTCTACACGGTGATGTGAATTTTTCCGTATAAAAATTTTTCACATGAAGTGTGATTCCTGCATGGAAGGAAAAAGCACGCAGAAACTCCTCGGTGAGTTCTGTGTCATAGGTTCCGATCATCGGCGTCATTGGCTCAGTTCCCGGGTCATAACACAAAAACGGACGTCCACTGATGTCCAAGGAGACCATTGCCAACGTTTCGTCCATTGGCAGGAAGAAGGTACCGTATCTTGAAATACCACGCTTTTTCTCCAATGGCTGTCCGAAAGTGCATCGCCTATGCTGATGCCGATATCCCTCCACCGTATGATGTCCATCGACCTCGATATCCCCCATGACACGTAACAGTCAAAGTCGACACGAGCATGTGCAGCAAACAGCGTGAGCATGTGATCAAAAATCCAATCCCCGTATCAATATGAGATGTTCCCGCCGCCGTCGAGCTCCATGGATACAACGACATCGGTCTCCGCTGTTGTCCGATGAATCTCTGCGTGTCGTGTACTCGCGTACGTGCCTCCACATAATCTTTTATTGCGCGAAAAACGGCGTCATTTTCATCGGGTCTTCCCATGGAAATACGCAGCGTATCCTCCAGCCGAGGTGCATTGTGAAAACTACGCACGCCAATTCCCTGATGGATCAATTCATCATTTAGCGCGCATGCTCCCTGCATAATGAATCAGGATAAAATTAGTATATGACGGATATACCGTTACACCGCGCAGATGTTTGTATTTTTTTCCTGCATACGATCACGTTCTGCCGCAGATCATTTGGATCTGCGGTTCAAATTCAGCGCGCATTTGAAAGACGGTGTCTGCCGTGGTCAAGGATAACGTATTGATATGATACGGCATATATGTTTTTCGCAGCCATGTCAATAATATCACGATGTGCCAACATATAGCCGACACGACACGAAGCCAAGGAGTAGGCCTTGAGAAGGTACGTGCAATCATCAAGTGGTCATATAGAAGCGAAACGGCACTCTGATCACAGAATTCTGTGTATGCTTCATCAAGGAGAAAAGCGCAGCGAATTCGCCCAGCAATATAATCTATGGTTTCAATCGACAGGGCATTGCCGGTGGGGTTGTTTGGATTACAAAGAACGGCAAGGGACGCATTGTTTTGATTTACGGCCTGAATGAATGCATCTACATCAAGAGAATAATCCTCTTGCAGCGGGACAACAACATCCTGCGCCCCGGATGCAGCTGCATAGATTTTATACATAGAAAAGGAAGGAGCCGGGTAAACGATCTTATGCGTGGCATCTCCACCAAAGGCATAGAATATCTTTTCAATGATCTCACTGGATCCATTTCCAAGGATAACGTTTTCTTTCCCCCATCCGTAGGCGCATCCTATCTGTTCACATAACATATCGTATTCCAGATTCGGATAGCGTTGGAATGTAACGCGTGATAATCGGGAAAAGCACACGTTCCTCGACCAATGGAGGAAGTCCAAGGTTCGATTCATTGGCATTTACTTTGATCTTCCAATCCTGTTCTGTCGTGTCATAGGATAGCATGCGATCCAATCCGTTTCGGTAGTTCAACATATATTGTCTCTCCTTGTCCGAATGGCTCTTGCATGGGCTTCCAGCCCCTCTGTTTCTGCCAGACGGATGATGTCATCACTCACTTCATCAAGCGCTTTTTCTGTATAAGATATGATGCTGGTTCGCTTCATAAAGGTTTCTACATTGAGGACGGAATAAAACCGTGCTGTTCCTCCTGTCGGAAGGACATGATTCAGTCCCTGCGAAATAATCCCCAATGGCTCCGGAGAATACGCGCCAACAAAGACGGCGCCTGCACATCGGATCTCTGGAAGTAAGTGAAAGGCATCCTTTACGAGAAGTTCAATATGTTCAGGTCCAGAATAGTTCGCAAGATGAACGGATTGTTGAATATTTTCCGTCACGATGATGCGTCCGTTACGTTCCAGTGAGGCAGAAGCAGTCTCCCTCGCGGCAGACTCCTGCAGCTGATCTTGTATTTCACAGCGAACGTTCGATGCCAAGTCCGCACTATCGGTGATTAAGATGCTGGATGCCAGAGGGTCATGTTCGGCACGGCTGAGCATATCTGCCGCAATATATTTTGAGAAGCCTCCGCATCCGCTAGGATCAGAATTTCACTGGGGACGCGAGCATATCAATATCTACATGCCCGTATACTTCTTTCTTCGCCAAGGTGACAAAAGATTCCCAGCACGTGATTTTATCGACACGAGGGATACTTTCTGTTCCCGTATGCCATAGCGGCAGTAAGCTTGTGCGCCGCCAACTCTGAATATTTTCTTGATGCCAAGCTATGTGCTGCAGCTAAATACATATGGATTGAGGATGCCGCCTTTGGTTGAACTGACATAATAATGTCATCAACGCCAGCGACTATGGCAGGTATGGCGTTCATGAGGCACAGATGACGGATACGCCGCCGTCCCTCCGGAACATAAATACCAACGCGCGAGAGTGGAATCACTTCCGCCCCTAGGATCGATCCATGGGCGCGATAGGTCATCCACGATTTCGGCTTTTGTTCTTCGTGAAAGGCGAAGATATTCTTTGCTGCCCGCTCCAGTGAAGCAAGAACGGCTGCATCCACCTGATCCGCTGCCGCCTGTAACTCTGATTCAGATACCATAATGTCCTTGCTGTTTAGGTCAAGACCATCCAGTAATTTAGTATAACGAAGAAGTGCTTGATCCCCCCGCTACGTACATCACGAACAATGCGATGAACCAATTCACTTGCGGTCAGGTCTTCGCCGAAAATCTCTTCGATTCTTCGCCCGCATGGACGCCCCAGCTCAATTTCGTCAAAGGCTTTTTCGTGAGCTGTAATTCAGCCTCTTTTATGCCGACATCAGCAACAGAAAATGATCTTCGCAGGATTTCCCCACTCTCTATGATTGGTCTCAGGTTATTGACAATCTCATTGATTCGATGAAATTTCAGTTTGATAGCTCACGCGGTTGACAATCAGGCGTGCATCACATCCAAGATGTGTCGATCTCTTCAGATCGTTTTCTGCCAGCGTCGTTCGTTTCAACAATATCTACGATGCTCTCAGACTGACCCAACAATGGACTGAGTTCAATGGAGCCGTTTACTTGATGTACTCCATCTGCATCCCCTGCCTTGCAAAAACTTTCTGCAATATGAGGGTATTTGGTTGCGACTCTTGTATAGAAGTAATCGAGCAAACGTCGACGCTTTTTCCTTTTGGGGAACAGCCATCATCAAATGACATTTTCAAAGCCAAGATCCAAAATCTCATACACATCTTTTTGGGATTCCAGCAGAACATCCTTCCCTGATTCCGATATCCACAGCGCCATATTCGACGCCAGGTCAAGACATCCGATGTTTTAGCAATGATAAATCGTGCCTTTAGATCTTCGTTTTCGATGACAAGTTTACGAGATTTTTCACTCAGGTGATCCGCTGAAAGTCAACACGATGAAGAAGATTTAGAGATGGTAAACAATTCCCTTTTGGCAAAGCTATCGTCAAATAATCATTCATGTAAATTTTCCATAGAAAATAGCTCAATCCTTTAGTCCATTAAAGAACTAATATGACATACTAGCACTTAAATTCATGATGGTCAATGCTTAAAAGGATTTTTCCGGGAATCTAGAATAATCCCTATGCAAAGGATTCATTTTATGAGAAGGAGATGCAGATGGCCTTCAGATATTATCATTTATCCAATTCAGTGATTCACAAAGGATCTCATCCGTAAAAGCGGCGACTGTCGCTGTAACTGCTCTGCACGCCCCAGAAGCTGCTGTTCATTTTGGACAAATCCGACGTCCTCTTGGGATATGATGCGCAGATGGATATGGATGCATTTCTTCCACAAATGCCCAATTTAAAGTGGATCATACATACAGTGCACTTGGTAGAGCGTCTTCTTTCAACGAAGTGTCCGACGTTCCGATATTTTTATTGACCAACTCGCGTGATTCACGGTATTCCCAATGGCTGAACACATCTAGGGACGATGCTATCGTTCAGTCGCCGTCTCATCGAGGCGTGTGGAGAATCAAAAGCACACCAGTGGAAGAGGCTCACAGCCCTGATGAGCTCTAGTGGGAGGAAGCCTGCTGCTGTCGTTGGCACAGGGAAGCATTGGTCGAGAGGTAGCAAAGCATCTAAAGAACGTTGGCATGCGTGTCGTTGCCGTCAAGCGAAAAGAAACACGACCGAGCCGTTTGTAGATGAACTGTTCGACACGGGCATCTGGGAGAGGCGTTGTCCAAAGGCAGATTATGTGATCGTTGCGCTTCCTCTGACCCCACAGACACATCAGCTCTTTGACAGCAGAGCATTCAACATGATGAAGGAGACTCGCTATTCTTTATCAACGTATCCAGAGGTGACGTGGTCAATGAAGATGACCTTGTTGATGCCCTGTCCTCAAAGCGGATTCGTGGGGCTTCCTTGAACGTATTTGCAGAGAACCACTGCGGAGGATTCACCGCTATGGGATGTGGAAAATCTTTTATATCACTCCACACCACTCATCAATCTCCCTATGTATCTGGATCGCTCTCTCAAAATTTTTCCGCAACAATTTGCAAATCTTTCCATGAGCGGATTGGAATGCTCAATGTCGTAGATAAGATGCGCGGATATTAATGGCATAGATCCTCCACTGCGCACCTCCCTACGTCCCGTTTTTCCCTCGTTACGAGCATGTAGCATAAAGCTCGATTCTCTCCATCAGCTTCCTTCAGAATAGCCAGCACCAGTGGATCCTCCGGTGCTGGTTTTTTGATGCTGTCACGATGATTTCCGCTTCTTTTGTCGCTCCTATTTTTCACGCAATTTGATTTTGCCCCAAGGATGGGATGGTATTGGCAGATATACAGCGCTGTACAATTCTTCCGCGATGTCCGTTCGTTTCCCGGATGAAGTATTCAACGAGGATGTGGTAGGAACCGATACACAAGGACGGACAGTACCTTCCCCCATACATCAGCCATCCCCTTTTCGCGCCCGATGTCATGCAATAGAGGCACATCGCGTCAACAGGATATACGCATCGGAATGGACGGCGTCATATTGCAGATATGCGCAGCTACGTGCGACACGCCATGCATGAAATTGATCCGCTTCGTACGCATGGCATAAAACTTTCTGCTCTTCTTTTGGATAGTAGCAACGAACAGATGTGTTTTGCCTCTGCATCCAAACGTCCGAATACTGAGCATATAAAACTGCCGTATACGCTGTATCATGCGAAATACTCAAAAGCAACGTATCCTTTTGTTTTCCTGGGGATGCCGCTTCATTCTTTGTCTGCGGAACGACAGCAAGCTCTACGACATTGCCCCTCATTTCGGAGGGCTTTTTGCACGTGTGATCGCCGACTGGATCTGTCCTTCCCCATATCGATATACACGTCCTTCTGTGCCATTTGTGCATTGACGTTCTGTCGCTTTTCGTGCCAGTATAACACGTTTCCATCAAAGGCGAATCCGGTCGCAGGCATTGGCAGCTCCATATTTCCCCAACAGATCATCATGGCGAGCCTCCCCGCACAGGAAAGCCAAGTCCCGGGGAATATCAGCTTCAAAAGACCATGCCCTGTATAATGGTGAAAATCGCGAATTACGCCAAAATCAAAATGCACGTAGTCTGCCAAGTGATAGTCTTTCAGAATCGAGTATATTTCCACCAAATTATTCAGTTGCATGTTGACTTTCTTGGTTCAATGGGAGTTTGTAAATATGTTCAATGACATCCTCCTTTCCATTCAAAAGAGGAATACTCTTTAGGAGCTCTTTAGAGGCAGAAGAGATAGCGAGTAGTGTCAATGAGCTGATTCGTTTGCACAATGTCGTGAGATTCCATCGCATTCTTTAATGCTTCACGATGCATCATCGATCCCGAAGTGCCGTCATCATTCCTTGAGGAAGTTCACCTGCCCCAATATGAATCTGGAATTCCTTGATTCCACATGCCAGAACAGCCTCGATGGCAAGCGCAGTGATCTCTGCATCTGCAATGCAGTCATTGCATCCCCATCAGCTCTACACCTGCTTGGTGGAGACTCGCATTGACGACCTTCCTGCGATCTGCTCAATGCGAAAACTACGTTGCCGATATACGATAATTTAAGCGTGTGCAGGAAGATCTTTTTAATCGACTGCTGACCAAAACCGCGCTATCGGCGTCGTCATTTCATTGCGCAGGCAAGAAGTCTATTTTTATTTGCCAGAAAGAATAAAGAGGTCATTCTCTTCCTGAATGCGCGAAACAAGAGTTTCCAAATGCTCGATTGTCGGCGTAGCGATCTCGTCATATCCCCATGAGGAAAAGATCTGCGATAGAGATTTGATCAGGGTAACGCATTTCAGCATCAGCGGGAAGCAGATCTCTTTGTCCCATATGGGGTTTCTAGGATGCGTGTTTAGCATTCATCTGTATCTCCTCCGTCCGCATTCACCGAAAGACATCCATTCTTCAGAACGAGTGTATCCATCTGCACCGTAATTTTAGGGCAGCGCTTCACTGACTGATTGTTGCCGTGCTTGCACCTGTATGGGCAACAACCTCATCATCAGAGTATTCCCCCATATAACATATCGGGCGACATCAAAGTCTTTGTGCCCATGGCACGAGTTCGCCAATGGTGCAAAGATCTTCATTGATAGCATTCATCAACGGTCTGCAGAGAGAGAACCGCACGAAACAACTGATCAGTGGAAGGATCCTTTCGTCTTTGATCTATCATTGCCGTTTCCTTTCATAGTATGTTCAGCAACAGTATAGCATAGATTCATGCTCACGAAAAAGAATGAACAAAACATACATTCCCTACAAAGAAAAGTATAATTCGAGTTTGATCCGTCTGGTGAAGATCAGACCAATCCGTGTTCGGCATAGAGACGGAAATGAGACAGGGACATCTTCCTCGCCTGAATCATCTGCGGGGGTGATATCTTCTACCGTACCTTCCCTCTTTATTCCATCGGTGAATAGGTAACGATTGCTCCGAGATAGATTTGTTTTGCCGTATCGGGAGAAACTTCTGCTTCGATTCGTATACGATCCGTGCATTCTATTTCCATAATGTTGCTGTCCGGTTCGAGGACATCTCCATTCTGAACATATAATTGAGAAACGATGCCATCCCATTTTGCATAGATATCATGTGGATGAAGATGGTTCTTTTGCTAACAGTGTTTCTGCCTGGTTTAATTGATCTTCTGCGCCTTTTTAGCGCTGCAGAGTTGAACACTATCGATGAAGTTCCCCTATTTTCTTGCACGGGAGGCTCGTATTTCCTCATACTGCCCGAGATCGCTTCCTCTTTTTGCTGCACTGTCGCCCCATCTCACATAACGCAGACATACGTTCTACTTTACTGCGTGCAGCATCAACAGCTTCGTTGGAAATCGGTGAAATCTCTGGCTGATCAGAAACAGCTGCACCAGCGCAAAGCTGGTTAACATTGTTTTGAGCGAGTGTCACGCTGCTGTAAGCGTTGAATGTCCTCGTCAGAAAAAGTCTTTTTATACTGTTACTAGGAGATCTCCTTGTTTTTACATGATCTCCGGTACTGACATGGAGTTCCTGTACCATCATACGATCCGAAGACTGCAGGTATTTTTCGTAGGAAATATACGCTTGAGAAACATGAAAGCCACTGCTCGTACCTTTTGCATAAATCAATATGCCGGAGGCCAAAAAGGATCATGCAGATAAATACAATAAGATAACGAATACTTTTTGCCCTTGATTTTTGTGTTATATCCTGTTCCATGTCTCTGCCTTCTAAAAAGGGCTGTCAGCACGTGACAGCCCGATCATCATGAGTTGTATTATTTTTCCTGCCTGCTGACGTATGAGCAAGAACTGCATCGTCAGAAAGGCCTGCTGACAAGTTCTGCGGCATTTTTCCCCCAGCCTGTGCCATGTCGGGGCGTCCACCACCGCCTCCGCCAGCAGCTTTAGCAGCCGCCTTAATGATGTTGCCGGCATGGGCACCATAGGCTACAGCATCTTGGTCTGCCTTAACGACAAGATTCACCTTATCGTTGGCCGCCATACCAAGAACGACAATGCCCGCACTGGGCTTTTCACAGGCGAGATCTGCAATATTGCGAAGCTCCTCCATGGAATCCACATTTACTTTTTCCAACAATGACGTGGAATTTTCCAATTTCCTGGACATCTGACAGCAGTTTTTGTGCGTCTGCTTGATCACGAGGTCCGCATAGAGTACGTAACTGCTCCTGCATATTCTTCTTCTCGTCGATCAGTTTATCGACTTGCGTGGGCAGGTCTCCCAGCCTTTACTTTCAGCCGCTGAGAAAGTGTACGGATCAGCGCATCCGTTTCTGCACATACTGATATGCCGCACGGCCGGTAATTGCTTCGATACGACGTACGCCTGCAGCAACACCAGATTCGCCAATAATCTTAAAAGAGGCCGATCTGTCCTGTAGTTTGGATACATGAGAACCACCACACAGCTCGATGCTGAAATTCGGAACCTCAACCACACGGACAATATCGCCGTACTTCTCTCCAAAGAGAGCCATTGCACGCGTTCTTTCGCCACTGCAATTGTAATCGTCGAAATATCGAGATCGATTGAGCTAAGAATTTCTTCGTTGACCAAATCCTCGATATCCTGCACTCTGCTGCTGTGTCAAAGGTTCAAAAGTTCGTAAAATCGAAGCGAAAGTCGCTCAGGTGTCACCAAAGACCCTGCCTGATGCACATGATCTCCGACAATTCTCTGAAGTGCTGCCTGGAAGAAGATGTGTTGCTGTATGATTACGTGCGGATGATGGCTTATGCACCTCATCCAGCTGAATTTGAACTGTCTCTCCGCGCTGAATCTGGCCTTCCTCAACGTACGCCCAGATGATAAACCGTCCCATCAGGAAGTCTTTTCGTATTACGGATAACAATTCGTCCGACATCACTGAGAGAAGCCCAGCATCTCCCTACCTGTCCGCCGCCCTCCGCGTGGAACGGCGTGGTGCTCAGGATGATTCCGGCGCTTTCTCCATCATGCAGCATGTCGACCAGGCCCCATCACGCCAAATGGCGACAACGTTGGCCTCGCGCGCCTCTGCATTTTCGGTCAGGGCTGATGTATCCAATCCGGAAAGATCCGGAACAGCTACAGCCGGTTCTCAGCCCGTGCACTTCTTGCCCGGTTGCGCTGTTTTTCCATCTCCTGCGCAAATCCAGCACCTCGTCCAACTTGAGGCCATTCTCATGAAGAATTTCCTCAGTAAGTTCACGGGGAAATCCATAGGTATCATAGAGTTTGAATCCGACTTCTCCGGGAAGAATCTGCTGTGCATTCGCTTTCAGCGAGTCAATCTCTTCATTCAGGAGATCAATGCCCTGGACGAGCGTCGCGAGCAAACCCGTTCCTCTTCAATGCGTATGACACGCTTAATGTATTCCTCTTTCGATACGAGTTCGCTAAAGTCTTTTACATCACCAAAGATTTCGATGACAGCATCAACCGCTCCGTCCAGGAATGGCTTTGTGATGCCCAACATCCGTCCATGACGGATCGCACGCCGTATCGTACGTCGCAACACATATCCTCTTCCCTCATTGGATGGGCAGAATTCCGTCCATGATCATAATGACAACAGAACGGGCATGATCGGCGATGACCTTTGAGGGATATATCTTTTTGTGGATCAGCACCATACTCCGTCTGAGATACATTGGCAGCATACTCGATAACAGGATGAACAAATCTGTCTCGAAATTTGTCTTCTTATTTTGTACGACAGAAGCAAGACGCTCAAGTCCCCGCAGCCCGTATCGATGTTTTTATGTGCGAGGAGGTTATACTCACCATCCTCGGTGCGATCATATTGCGTAAAGACGAGATTCCAGATTTCGAGGAATCGATCACAATCGCATCCTACACTGCAGGTCGGACTGCCACAGCCACGTTCCGCTCCGAGATCAATATATATCTCAGAATCAGGACGCATGACTGGTCGATCTCCCAGAAAATTATCATCCAGCGGAACAATGTGATCCGGGAAAGACCCGGGCTGCTCAACCAAATCTGTTGTGCTTCGTCATCGTTTGGATAGATGGTTACCCAAAGCTTTCTCTTTGGGCAGTTCGATGACTTTCGGTCAGAAACTCCCATGCCAAGGAATCGCTTCTTTCTTGAAATAGTCTCCAAAGGAGAAGTTTCCGACATCTCAAAAATGTCTGATGCCGCGCTGTACGTCCGACGTTTTCGATATCTCCTGTACGCACTTTTAGCGCTGACAGAGTAACGATGCGATGGCGCGGCGGCTTTACCTTACCGGTAAAAGGGCTTTGAGGGGTGCCATGCCAGCACCGATCAAAAAGCAAACGTCGGGTCATTCTCCGGGACAAGAGAATGAGCTTGGCAAACGAAGATGTCCCTTCTTCTCTGCAAAAATTAAGATATGCTTCCCGCAGTTCTTTTTCCTGTCATATATTTCAATTCAATCGCCCTCCCAGCATCAATTCTGTGTGCTAAGTATGCGTACATTTCATCGGAAAAATATATTACATCGGACTTTTTAACCAATTCCATGGCCTGTTCCTGTGACATCGAGGATTTCTCTCGGTTTATTTCCTCCCCGCTCGTAGCCCACGTGATACGCAGTTCCTCCATCGTATCCACCAGTCGTGCCGCTCTGGAGTATCCAACACGAAATCTCCTCTGTATACTGGACGATGATGCACGCCCCGTGGACATGACTAGCTCTACGGCATCCGGAAGAAGTTTGTCCTGCTTGACGAGGAATTCATCCTCTTCGGATGAATCATCTTCTTTGGAGTCATTCTCAATAAAAGTCAATGAGCTCTTCGTTTTCACTGACCTCTTGTCCTTGTGGAGCGGATGTGGTCCAGAAGCATTTCAACTTCCTCGTCACTGATAAACGCCCCTGCACACGAATCGGTTTGGGAGCTCCCTGTGAGGGAAAAAGAGCATATCACCCTTTACCAAGCAAAGTTTCTGCACCGCCGCGATCCAAAATCGTACGGGAATCGACCTGTGAGGAGACCTGCAAACGAGATGCAGGGAAGGAAGATTCGCCCGTGATGATGCCCGTAATGACATTGACGGACGGCCGCTGTGTCGCTAGAATCATGTGGATTCCGGCGGCACGCGCTTTCTGTAGGATTCTGCAAATGGAATCTTCCACATCGCGGGGATACCATCACTAAGATCCGCCAGACTCATCAATCACGATGACGATGAACGGCATCTTTTCTTCGACATAACGACGATTGAACGACTTTGATGTCACGCACACGTGTGATGCAAAGACAGCGTACCGTTTCTCCATCTCCTGCACAGCCCAATTCAGTACGGATGACGCCTTCTTAGGATCCGTCACAGCAGGAACCATGAGGTGCGGTATTCCATTGTAATTAGAAAGCTCAGACCATTTTTCGGATCGATGAGGATGAACTTAACTTCATCTGGGCAGCTTTGAACAGAATACTGGAAATCAGCGTATTGATGCATACCGATTTACCTGAACCAGTAGCCCCGGCAACCAACAGATGCGGCATTTTTCCCAATATCTGCAAAGATCGCCTGCCCGCTGATATCCATGCCAAGACCAACGGTCGGCTTTGACTTCGCCTCTTGGAAAGCAGGATTCTCCAAAACATCACGCAGCTGGACACTTTCCAAGATACGGTTTGGAATCTCAATACCAATGGCGGCTTTTTCCCGGCACCGGTTCGATACGAACTGATGTTGTAGCTAGCTGTAAAGCGATATCTTCAGCTAAATTCGTGATTTTGCTCACCTTCACCCCAGGGAGCAGGTTCCAAATCATAACGCGTTACGGCAGGACTCGTGACATGCACTAATTACCTTTGCATTCACTGAAAGCTCTCCAGCGTCTGTTGGAGCGTATGTGCATTTTCTTCGATTTCTTGGTCAAGTGACTCATTCTCTTTCTTTACATGCAGAAAGTATATGCGTGACTTTAGAAGTATATAAGCTGCTTTTCCTGCTGTCTCGGCGTCCGAGGAGCTAATCTGCTCAGAACGCATTGCTGTAACTTTGCCCTCAGTATCGTCCTGTCGCACCTCTTCGTCTGACGATCCTGTTCCTCTGCATCGGATATCATTTTCGTCTGTTTCCTCGATTTTTATCTTCTGCAATTTTTAGGGCATCAACGACCTGCTCGTACGGCGCAGATGGAATTTTTCTCCGGTAGAGTGTTCTTCGCTTTTTGTATGGAGAATTGAATAGGTGTGTTCTCGTGTTCTTGTTTCAGCGTTGTCAAATAGGCGCCGGAACTTGTCTCCTTCTCTGCCACCATGCTTTTTCTCCATGGGAGGCGACAGGAACAGGTTCTTCCTCGGCGATAGGCGCATGTATTTCCAGATCCGCTGACACGCTGTCCTGCATCTCTTTTGCTTCGGTGTCATCTGGATGATGTTTTCGGATCCTCCATCTGACTGTGCTGTTCTACAAAGGGGGTCTTTTTCCTGATTGTACGGCATCGTGTCGGTCATCTGATGAACCATCTGCGTTGTCCAGCTGCTCAAATTTTTTCAGCGACTCGTTCCAATTGTCTCACGTGTCGTATGAAGGGCGAGCTCCCCGCCGCCTGGAGCACTTTTCTTTGCCTGTTCACGCGTTTTCATATAGCCGGATGCCAACGACCATGTCGTCGTTTATGAGAATCGAGACTGACAACGAATGTGCCCAATAGAATGACTGCACCGTCTACTCCGAGAGAGAGCTGCGGCACAAATAAAAACACCACCGCCAGAAGTCCACCACCTTCCGAAAGACTTTGCGGAAGGATCTCTTCACCACGGGAATGACGAAATGATGCCATATTGCCCAAAAGGGAGATGAATAAACCGATCACACCGAAGAACTTTTGGTGTACTGTACGCCCGCGATGATGTGATATATTGTGTGCTGATCAGCAGCACTGATAAGGATGGGCAAAAGAATGCCCCCAGCCAAATAGATAACGAAATATCAGCAAAAAGAATCCAACGAACCCCACGTTAAGACCGAGCAGCCCTATGCGGAGATCAGTGCGAAGGAGAGCAGGATGAGACCGATGAGTTCGTATTTCCGTCCTGATCCATTGGTCGTCGTATTTCCACGTTTTGCAGAAACAGATTTGAGACGGTCGTCGACCAGAACTTTCTCAAAAAGAATCCTCTCTCATAGTTATGCCTCCGTTGCTTGACAGGACGGAGGCATAACTATACCATTATCTGGAAATAGTATACTATTTTGTCAGGTCGATCTGCAACCTTTGCGCCTCATAGGATACGCTCTTCATCAAGTGTTGTCAAAGTGTCCCTTTTCCATCAGAAGTGAGCCATTGACCATCACTGTGTCAATCGATGAAGACTTTCGCCGAATAGGCAAGAGGAAGCCGGATGATAACATGGCGTCCACTCTGCAGCTGCATCGAGAAGAGCACGATATCTGCCTTATCCTTCTAAGTTTCAACACGAGGAAAGGGACGAGTGCTAGAGCACCATATTTCCGTCCCCATTTTTATGGCGGTCAATGCCGGGACAGCCAGCGGGTCTAACGTATTTCCTTATGAAGGAGCGCCGCCAGCTGGATCTCATCGAGCATATCCAGATTATTGTTGCTGGATGCGCCATCTGTGCGAGTGCCGCGCAGATACCCTCTGTCGAAGTCGTGGAACAGGTGCCGTTCCCACTGCCAGCTTCTTATATTGTGCACGGGTTTGTGTGCCACACGAATGTGATACTTTGATGATATCAATGTCCCTCATCATCCAAATGCACAGCAATGTGCTGCAGGCGTTCCGTTTTCAGAGGGCCGGTAGAAGCAACAGCTGGGCGACGGGCGTTTCCCGTATTCTTCATGCAATCTTCAACTTCTCCGATGGTCTGGCATGTGGATGTGAACCTCAGCACCGAGGGGCGTGCTTTTCAGCGACTGAGATGGTCTGGCGGACAGTATAAAGTGCATGAGGATCAAACATGACCGTGATACGTCCATCTGCTGTGCCGTGGAAATTCTCTAAAGAATGCGCGTTTTTCATCGAGTTTTTGCTCAGCATCAGGAGCAAGCCCGATGGGCCCTCTGGATAGTACGCCGCGCAAGCCGAAACTCAACGACTTCAGCGACACGCTCCATATCCAGATCATACATATCGGCAAACGTCGTTGTTCCGCTGCGAATCATCTCGATAGCGAGCAAGCATCGCTCCCCAGTAAATATCATCTGACAGCTTTGCACTCTAGTGCCAGATCATCTGCGACCAGTCCATTAGCTTCATAGTCATCTGCGTAACTGCGGGCAGTGTCATCAGTCAAACATGTGTATGGGCATTGACAAATCCCGGAACGGCAAAGTGTTTCGTTCCATCGATCACTTCTGTGCGCTGGAAGTCATCAGGAACATCACCGACAGAAAAGATTTCATCGTTGGCGACGGCAATATTGACAACATCCGTTGTCCCATCCGGGAGAAGTGCCGTTACATTCTGAATCAGCGTATTCAACGTATATCTCCTTATGCCAGGCTCAAGATAGCTCTTCTGGTCTGCACTGAGTTCATCGATTGCGATACCAAGCGATTTCAGTTTGATATTTGCAATCTCCACGTTGATCTCCTCCCGGCATGAGATGAACGCCTTTTTCCATTTCCCGTCCATGACAGAATCAAATGAAGGGCTGAGAAAAACTGAACGCCGAAGGAAAGATCGCATGATCTCTGCCGGGTGTCCATCCCCCTGCTGCGAGGTTGACCGAGGCGCCCTTCTGCCAAGAGGTAGAGGCGTCGACCATCCTTCTGAACAAATTCGCGGATATTTTCACGCACAACAGCATTCGATACAGAGGCTTCGGTCAGTTCCGGAACGTTGATTTCAACATCAAAATGACCTGAATTTGCCATCATCGCGCCATCCTTCATCACATCAAAGTGATGCTTTCTAAGAATGTCTTTATTGCCTGTCAGTGTTAAGAAGATATCGCCAACCTTTGCCGCCTCATCCATCGGCATGACTCTGAATCCATCGAATACGGCTTCAATTGCTTTGATTGGATCTGACTTCCGTAATGATAACGTCTGCCCCTAGGCCACGTGCACGCATTGCACCGCCTTTGCCGCACCATCCGTAACCCGCGATGACCACAGTCTTTCCAGCAATGACCAAGTTTGTCGTACGCATGATACCGTCCCAAGTGGACTGCCCCGTTCCATATCGGTTTGTCAAACAAGTATTTGCAGTATGCATCATTGGCAGCAATCATCGGGAACTCAAGTTTTCCCTGTCGCGCCAATGCATGAAGACGATGAACGCCCGTCGTGGTTTCCTCTGATCCGCCAATCAGGGACGGAAGCAGTTCGCGCCGCGTGGTATGAAACATATCGACCAAATCACCGCCGTCGTCAATGACAATATCCGGGTGTATATCGAGCGCCTTGTTCAGGAATTCGGCATACTCCTCATCGGTACAACCATGCCATGCAAATACGTGAATACCTTCCTCCACCAGCGCTACGTGCAACGTCTCATCCTGCGTGGACAGAGGGTTGCTCCCCGTCACGGCAACGTCTGCTCCGGCATGCTTTAAAGATCGTGACCATGTATGCCGTCTTTGCCTCTAAGTGCAGCGTGATAACCATCTTAATCCCTGCAAACGGCTTCGTCACGGAATACTCTTTATCTGCAGCCGCCATGAGCAGGCATAAAGCGCTTTACCCAGTCAATTTTGCATGACCGGACGGTGCCAATTTAATATCACGAATCATGGATGTCAGTACATTTCATCTCCTCTGATTTTCAGATTCCCGCCCTACGCGCGTCAACACCATGTCGGTAGTAGTGCCGCACCTCTTCCATATTGGTGATCAGATCTGCCCGATCCTGGAGCCGCGAGGGAGCATTTCGCCCCGCAGACGACCTCTGTCTCCACAGGAACAAGATCCAACAGTGCTGTTTGCTCTCTCTGGACGCAGTCCAAACGAGAGTGCCAGCATTGATCCCATCAGAATGGCAGGATCAAAAGACTTGTTGCGGAGGAGTTCGGTGACTGCTCCATGCCGTCAGCCATCATAGCCAAGATAGTCGTGTGGTGGTTGTCCGTGTGGAAAAACGACGAGATCATCCCCAAAAAGCAAGCCTCGTCCTTCGTCCACCATCCCTTCCTCAGCAATAAAGAAGGGCTTTCCCGTTGTCTCCAGCGTCATATTCGCCAAGTCCTTTTAGAATATGCTGCTCTGCGTATGCGAGGCTTTTCATAAACTGCATCATGCTATACACGATGCCCCAGCCCCTAAGAACGAATTGCCAATCCAATCGCAGCGGTCGTCTTCCCTTACCGTTTCCGGTGTAAACTTGAAGCATTAGAGCGGTACCTTGTGACCCGAGCGTTGATACGCCTTTTTCATCGATTTCGACGACTTTGACTTCAAGTTGATCGCCAATATGAACAACATCCTCAATGTTTTCAACGCGGTGCTTAGCAAGCTGAGAAATATGGCAGAGTCCTTCCTTCGAGGAGGAGTTCGACAAATGCCCCAAACTTCAAGAAACGCATCACACGACCGGTGTATACCTCTCCCCATCGTACTTCACGGACGATATCCTCTATCATCTTGCGTGCGAGATTCACTAGGCCTCTGTGTTGGGAGAGGTAATAGATATTCCCATCTTCATGGATGTCGATATCTACAGTCTCATCGATGATTTTGCGTACGACCTTGCCGCCAGTACCAATGACATCACGTATTTTCTCAATGTCGATGGTAATTGTTTCTGCGCGATTATAAGGCAGAGCTCTTCTGCCGGCTTATCGATACACTCAAGCATTTTGGAGAGGATAAAGGCTCTTCCCTGCTTTTGCCTGCTCAAAGAGTAGAGGCAGAATATCTCGTGTGATCCCGGCAATCTTAATATCCATCTGAATGGCTGTAATCCCCTTTCGATGTGCCAGCCACCTTAAAGTCCATATCTCCGAGGCATCTTCCATCCCCTGTATGTCCGTCAGGATGGAATAGTCATCACCATCGCGCACCAAGCCCCATCGCCACGCCGGAGACCGGACGCTTAATGGGACACCGGCACATCAAGAGAGTGTGCTCCACACACGCCGCATCGAACTGGAGCCATTGGATTCCAATATTTCTGAGACAAGTCGTCTGGGTATGGAAATCCTCAATCGATGGAATCATCGGAAAAAGAGCGCGTTCCGCCAACGCTCCATGACCGATCTCACGGCGTCCTGGACTTCGCATGGGGCGTGCTTCTCCAACACTGTAGCCAGCGAAATTATAATGATGCAGGTAGTGTTTGGTTGTCTCAGAGTAAAGTCCCGTCGATGATCTGCTCATCGCCAATAGCCCCCAATGTCGTTACCGTGAGCGCTTTGCGTCTGACCTCTGTGAAAAGGCCTGGGCCATGGACGCGCGGCAGAATGCCTACTTCGCAGCTGACCGGACGAACTTCATCCAAGGCGCGCCCGTCGGACGTATCTTCTCGTGCGTGATCATATGGCGCACGATTCCTCTCGATATGGTACGGGATCTGGGCGAATTTCCTTTCACAGCATCCGGTATTCCTCAGCGAAATGGGCTATGGTCTCTTCCTTGATGGCAGAAATATCTGCATCACGGGAAGGAGTTTATCGCTGTTTCGTGTTGCAGTGTCGAGACGGGCTCTGCATAGGAGCCTCTTTTCTTCCAGTTCTTCGGATGCTGATACCGAAGGAATCTGTTTCTCTTTCCCACAGGTCTGTTGTATGTTCTGCTGAACTCGACCAGTCGCCGGATCTCTGCATGTCCAAAAAGGATGGCATCCAAAACGTTTCTTCCGACAGCTCGTTTGCTCCGGCTACTACCATCATGACAGCATCGTATGAACCCGCGACGGTTAAGTTCAAGTCAAGTCAGCGTTGCTCCTCTGTCGGATTGATGACAAATTCACCATTGATATAACCAACACGTACCCCGGCAATCCAGCTACCCGCAAAGGGGATGTCAGACACCGTCAGAGCACAGGAGGCTCGAACATCGCTGCGATTTCAGGCGGATTGTCCTGTTCCACAGAAAGAACCGTAGCTACAATCTGTACGTCATTACGAAAATCCATCCGGAAATAGCGGACGGATGGGACGGTCAATCAAACGCGCACAAAGGGACAGCGTCATGCTGGGACGTCCTTCCCGCTTGATAAATCCACCGGGATCTTTCCTGCGGCATACATTTTTCTTCGTAGTCTACGGTTAATGGGAAAATCAACACCTTCTCTTGGTGCTTTTTGAGTGCTGTGGCTGTTACTAATACAACCGTATCCTGTATCGAACTAAAACAGCACCGTTTGCCTGCTTCGCCATTTTTCCATGTTCGACCGTCGGTTTACGTCCGCCGGTCGATCTCGAAAAGCTCTGCATAGTACCCTCCTCGGATTCTCACATACGCGTATAGTTACTGCGATTCGACAAAACATTGCAGAATCCTTGTCTTTCACATAAAAGGACGGGAACCCCCGTCCTGTGTTTTTGCTCCGCTAGAAAGTTACTTGCGAAGATTAAGTTGTGATGATGGAGCGATACCGCTAACTATCCGTCTGATAGAGATATCCGAGAAGGCGGCGACGATGTCCGACCATCTTCAGCAGACCACGGCGTGAATGATGATCCTTCTTATGCTCTTTCAGATGCTCAGTGAGATACTGAATGCGGGCAGTTAAAACAGCAATCTGTACTTCAGGAGAGCCCGTATCACCTCGTGCACTGCATATTTCTTGATAATGTCCTGCTTCTGTTCCTGTCGTGATCATAAAAATCCTCCTCATAAAATAAATAGCCAATGACGAAAGAAAAACGTCGGATTACTCGCTATCTGAGTCAGTGGATATAACTGCGTTGTTCATATTACCATAGAAATCTTGTAAATGAAAAAGTTTCCTGCAGTGCGTTCTGCGCATTCTTTATCAGATTTAATTTGTAAAATGAGCGCCTCAACGGAATCAAAATCCTTCCTCACTCCGTATTCTTTTATGCAAACGATACAGAATCTTCTTTCCGTAAAGATCTCCGTCAAAGTCCATAATGTGGACTTCCATCCGCCGATCGCATAGCCCAAACGTTGGATTATTTCCTATATTGGCAACAGCTGAATAGATGCGGTGATGGTGTGAAAACCGTTACCGCGTATACACCGTTCAGCGGGAATCTCAGGATTCGCGGAGTGCAATATTGGCCGTGGGAAGCCAAGCAGACCGCCCACGCGCCTGCCCGTGTATTACCGTCCCAATCATCGTAAAAGGGTATCAAAGAAGCTCATTTACGTGCGTTATATCCCCTGTTCGATATAGGTCCGAATGCGCGTACTGCTATGGTTCCCCATCGTACAAAACGGATGAGCACACAATGGTCTCTATGGCATGCCGTTTTTCCCATATCGTGCATGGTGTGTGGTGTTCCTACGCCTTTTTTCCAAACGTATAGTTTTTCACCGACAACAATGTACCGCGGTGAAAAATGGCGGTACAGCAGGTGAATAAATTCCTCGGGTGATGTGTCAGCAAAAAGCATGTGAAAGGAATTTCAACCAAGACATCGACACCCAAATTTCGCAGAAATCCGCAGACTTACCTGTTCGCTGCTGATGCGGCGTGGGAGCTCAAAGGAATCAACGATGGCACGGGTGATTCCGTAAAGGGAAAAACAAATGCAGCGCCATGAATACTTCTTGCCTGTTCGACTGCTGTGCGGATGATCTTTTGGTGTCCGATATGCAACCCGTCAAACTATGCCAAGTGCAACGACGATATTTTGTATTTTGACGCAAAATCAACCAGCTGATGGTATGTTTCCATGGGGAAACCTTCTCCTTATGGTTCTCCAATGATACGAAGCTCCGAAACAGTCTTACGTTATGCATTATATACACGATTCTGTACAGAGTGTATGAGCTGTCTGTACATCACGCGCTGTCGCACCACCGATATTGATAATAAAACCGGCATGTTTCTGTGAGACCTGTGCGCCCCCGTACGTAAGTCCTAAGACCTGTCTGGTCAATCAGAGTGCCGGCAAAATATCCGGGCGGTCGCTTGAACGTACTGCCGGCGCTGGATAGGAAAGCGGCTGTTTGCTTTCACGGCGTTGATTGAGGTCGGACATTCTCTCCAAGATAGACGACGGATTATCCATACAAAGGCACAGATGAGCTACAAATTGCCTCGTTATTCGTATGAAAAACACTGTAGCGATAGCCGAAGTCAACTCATCCGCAGAATACAGACGTATCTCTCCATCGGGTGAAATGGTTTTGACTGCCGTGACGACAGATTTTACTTCCCCGTCATAGGCGCCGCATTCATAAAGATGGCTCCGCCGATACTTCCAGTATCCCCTAAGCGAACTCCTGAGACCTGAGAGGCCCCTTCTTTTGCGCAAATGACGCAATGTCTTTCGAAGAGCTCCTGCGCCGACAATAAGCGTTGTCCCTCCTGCGTGATGGCAGACATCTGACGGCTGAAACGAATCACCAGCCCTCGTATGCCCACCGTCTCGGATCAGCAGATTTGATCCATTTCCAAGAATGGTGACGGGAATATCATAGTTTTGCTTTCTGTATGATCGCGCGACTTCTTCTGTGTTATGCGGATAGAACAAAAGATCCGCAGGTCCGCCGATGCGAAACGTCGTATGGAAAGCGCATGGGAGCGTTTTTCAAAAGAGCCTTTGTCTGTTCAAACTCCTGATAACAGGAATGAATCGAATCGCTTCATCTCATATCTGTGTGCTCCTTCCATGGCAGACCGTTTCCGTGTATACGTAAGTCGACAAATTGATGCTGCCGCAGAGCCTCAAACGCCACGACAGCAACGGCATTGGATAAATTTAACGAGCGTTTCTTCCCGCATCGGAATGCGGATGGTATTGGCGAGCGTGCGCTCGTCAATAAAGACTCTAGCAGACCTGCACTTTTCCTTCCAAAAACGAGAAAAGTCGTCCATTTTGTAGGATATGTCACAGTAGCTGTGACGCGCTTTTGTACTGCAGAAGTAAAATGTATGCTCTGATATTGTTGGTGGAGCGCCGCAAAGAATCGTGATAGTGAACGGACAAGATGCAATAATCGAGCGGCGCGTTTTAAATGCTTTATCGTCGGTTGAAAACTCGAGAGGCCGTACCAGATGCAGCTCCATTCCTGTCCCCGCGCACAGCCGTGCAATATTTCCGGTGTTTCCAGGATCTCGGGTTCGACGAGAACAATATGCATGTTCGCTTCTCCATTCTTTCTGAATAACGCAACGACATTATATCGAATTGGCATCATAAAACAACCGCATAGGAGAGAATTCCCATGGGTCGAATCAAAATCACTGCAGAATTGCGCCTGCTGTTTACGATGTTGTTAACTTAGCATAACGCGCAAGATATCCTGTTTTGATTTTTGTTCCGGTTTACCCAATTCTTACGCCGCTTTTTCAAGTTCTTCATCACTGACTTCGGTTCAAGTCTGCGATTCGGAATCGTCGATGGTAATCATATCTCCCATCTTCGATCAGTGCGATAGGACCGCCTGACATGGCTTCGGGAGACACATGCTCGACACAGGCGCCCTGACTTGCACCACTGAAAACGCCCGTCGGTGATGAGCCCCAACCTGACTCATGCCTGTAATCACGGCAGCTGGATTCAGCATTTCCTGCATCCCGGGCCTGCCTTTTTGGCCTTCGTAGCGTATGACAACGACATCACCATCATGGATCTTCCTCCATGATGGCATTTACCTCCTCTTCTTCGGAGTTAAAGCATTTTGCCGATCCTCGATAGGTAAGCATATCATCTGACACGGCAGATGCTTTCACGACAAGCATAGTCCGGTGCAAGATTACCGCTCAGTATAGCAAGACCACCCTCAGAGCGATAGGGATGAGCAACGCTGTGGATGACCGTGGGATCCGATGACTTCTGCGTGTGCAATCCCGCTCGCGTACAGTCCCCCGTCACTGTCAATGCGTCCAGATGAAGCTAAATTCTTCTTGGACAGTTCCTTCATCACCGCAGAGATGCCGCCCGCCTCGTTCAGATCCTGCATGTGATGTGTACCGGCGGGCTCAACTCGTAATGTACGGAGTGCGTCGGCTGATTTCATCAAAGAGAGGCGTAGGGAGCTCAATACCCGCTTCGTGTGCGATTGCCGTAAGGTGAAGGACGGTGTTGGACGATCCGCCAATCCCCCATATCAACGGTGATGGCATTCTCGAGATGCATCACGTGTCATTATATCGCGCGGGCAAATATTCTTGTCGGACGAGATCGAGAACAATGGTGCCTGCCATCTGGCGAGCAGACGACGTTCTCCGGTACTACGGTGCAGGTATTGTCCTGTTTCGGGAAGCCCCATGCCGAGCACCTCGGTCAAAGAGTTCGTGGTGTTTGCGGTAAAAGCCCAGCACAAGAGCCACAGCTTGGACAGGCATGTTCCTCGGATCGCCGTCATTTCCTCTGCATCCATCTTGCCGGCGGCAAGACATGCCGCGACGCCAGATGCCTGACTGACACCGATGTTTCGCGCCGTGATGGCGGCCGCCAGCATCGGTCCACCGCTGACCAAAATGGCTGGAATGTTCCAGACGCTGCCGCCATCAACATTCCCGGAACAACCTTGTCGCAGTTTGGAATCCAGAACAAGTCCATCAAAGCCAGACGCCATGGTAACTAGCCTCAATCGAATCGGCGATCAGCTCACGGCTGGCAAGGGAGTATTTCATCCCTGTATGCCCCATTGCACTTCCATCACACACCGATGGACGTGAAATTCAATCGGTGCCACCGGCAGCTACGCTAGAGTTTTACGGCTTCCGCAATCGTATTGAGATGAAAATGACCGGAATAATCTCGTTGAATGAATTGCAGACACCAATCAGCGGCTTTGCAAGATCTTCCTCCCCATATCCATTGGCATGAAAAAGTGAACGATGCGCACAGCGTGTCGCACCTTTTTACAACATCGCTTCTCATAAGATTCTCCCCATCTTCACTTCGCGCTTTACGCAGGAATAAATTTTCAGCATAAGCGGAGATAACAAATACATGACAGAGATTTTAGCGCATTCCTCCTCAACCAAATGTTGCTATAGCATGTATATCTTTCGTAGCACGCTGTTGTCAAATATGCTATAATCGGATTAGAATTCGATACCTTCTTGCGCTTTGATTCCCTGCTGATAAGGATGTTTGACCAGCTTCATCTCTGTGACATAAAGATCCGCTCGCTCAATGAGTTCCTGTGCGGCATTCCTGCCCGTGAAAATAAGGTGCATACAGGAAGGTCGTGCGGCGAGCAGATCATCCAATTCACTTCGTTTGATAAAAGCCAAAGGAATATGCATAATTGAATTCGTCGAGGATGATCATATCCCACATTCCCGTTGGTTCATTCTTCGCCGTATGGAGAAGCTCCTGCGCTGCCTGGACGATGCTGTTCCTCCCTATTGTCTCTCGCGCTGTGAGAAGCCACACTTGTCGAATCTCAATCCGCTCATGCAGCGAATGAAGTGCCTTGATCGCCTCCACTCACCGTAGGTTCGGCTTCCCTTTAATGAATTGGAGGATCAGTACGCGCATGCCATTTCCCCACGCACGCATCACCATACCAAGGGCTGCCGTTGTCTTTCCCTACCGTCACCGGTGTGAACGATAATTAGACCTTTTTCCATATTGACCCCCTGCCTTTCTAGGAGTTTTCTATCATATCATCTTTGGGTGAATCTATGAAGCAATATTTGTTTTTACAGGCCTCATATCGTTATCGGATGCATCTTGAAAAACCGATTTCCTGCATTTGCAGTGAGCTCGACATTTTCTGCAAAGGTATACGAGGAAGACGGCACCGTCACGTGCGTTGGGAACGCCCTGCATATCCATGCTACTATCGCGTGGATACCTATATCAAGACAACGGAACGGGCACAGACAAAGCTGAATTTGAGCTTGTTAAGACAGAGTTTACAACAACGCCTTCCCTACCGGATCTCCTCGGCGCCAATTCCTTTTTATTATCGAATCACTGCATACGGTATGTTTGTGCTCTGACATCTCCATCGACGGAGATTGCTGTCCCCTATTTCGCTACAGGCACCTATTCCAATCTACCATTATACAAAGAACATCCGGCAAGTCTTATGCCCTTTCTCGTTTGGCACAGCATTCTAACGCGGTTCTCTACGAGGTGGAGTTGCCTCTGCTCCGCTGGAGCAGGAAGGTGGCATCGCGCTCTCCACGAAATACCATTTGACCAGCACCCGCGATGTATTCACGAATGGTTGGCAGGCAGACCTGCGAAAGTTTTTCCTCCCATAAGACAATCTATTGGAGAGTCCGTGCCTTGGGATTAAAGCAGGAACCCATCGGCGAGTTTTCTGCCGCTGAGCCGCTTGTCATCGATCAAAATGCAGCGATTCCCGATCGTCCTCTACCGAATATTTTCGAGTCAGGTCATGAATTTCCATCAGCCAATCTGCAGTCTACCAATGGATTCCGATGAATGGCGTCCACACGTACGAGGTTGAACTGCTGACAGAAAACCAGAGCTTGACCACGGAACAAAACCGGATCCACATCGTGCCTGGGCACAAAACCATCTCCGATGTCAATGCCATTTTACGATGAATACGCACGCCCCTATGCCGGCACCTACTACTGGCGTGTACGTGGGTTTGGATGCCAAAGGTCATACCGTTGGAACATGGTCGGATGTGGCATCATTTACGGTGAATCCCTGCTCCATCAGGACATGTTTACGCTGCGGCACTCGGAGACAGCATCACTCATGGAGGCGGTGCGATATCGAGAAACTCCCGCATTCCTAGGAGTACAGCTATACGACATATCTGTCCTTTGAATGTCTCAACCTTTGACCGCAGCGGGGATACATCGCACACGACACTGGAGCGCTTTGACCAGGACGTGCTGCCCCCTGCACCCGGCTAATCTTTTGATTCTCACAGGTTCCAACAGTCTGCGGGCGGATACGCCTGCACAAGAAATTACAGGATCTGGACGCCATCCGAAAGAAGTGTTCTCACATGGCATCCGTCCCTATTTTTTGCTTAACACTGCTGCCGCTGAATCCGGAACGTATTCAACTAGCATTTCATACTGAAACGGATCCTACGTGGAAAAGTGAGGCTGAGCCCTCATCAATACGTGGATTCGATCACAGGGGTATTACATTGACATGAGCCATATTTCTATGATGCAAAGTGGAGTGTCCTGGATCCGCTGCTGTCAACCGACGGGCTGCATCCAGATGTCAACGGAAAGAGAATGATGGCTGATCTGATCAATCAGCACCGTGACCTTCTGAGTGATATTCCGGAAGAGTAGACAGTCATACGAAGAGCAATACTCGTATGACTGTCCCTCTTTATGCTCGTGATTGAATCAACATGGCATCGCCGAATGAAAAGAATCGATAGGTCTCCTCGACGGCTGTTCGGTATGCCTGCAGGGTAAATTCTCGTCCGGCAAATGCACTGACCAACATAATCAGAGTAGATTTTGGCAGATGGAAGTTTGTAATCACAGCATCAACGATTTTGAATTGATACCCCGGATGAGATGAAAATATTCGTCCACCCCTGCTTTTGCTTCGATCATTCCATGATCGACCGCTGCAGATTCCAGCGTACGGATGGAAGTCGTCCCCACCGCAACAACCCGTCGCCTTCCTGCTTTGCCATGCGGATCAGGTCTGCTGTCTCAGTCGGGATAGAATAAAATTCGCTGTGCGCGAGCACTGATCTTCGATCTCACTCGACTTGAACCGGCGAAATGTGCCGAGACCAACATGCAGTGTGACGAAGCCGAGGTGCACCCCCTTTTTCCGCAGCCGATCCATAAGAGACTCCGTAAATGGAGTCCTGCCGTCGGCTGCTGCCAGAGCCTTTCTCTCGGCTGTAAATCGTTTGGTAACGCTCCGGATCCTCCAGTGTCTCATGAATGTAAGGAGGAAGAGGCATCGTTCCCAAACGATCCAGAATCTCTTCAAAGATTCCCTCATAGGAGAATTTACAAATTCGTCCGCCGAAATCCGTATGTTCAAGCACCTCGCAGGACAGCTCATGACCAAACGTAATCACAGAGCCGACGCGCATTTTTGCCGGGCTTCACAAGAACTTCCCATCGATCTCGTTCCAGTTGGCGCAGTAAAAACCTCAGCCTTTCCCCCAGTCGGCTGTCTGACACCAATGAGACGCTGGGATTACTCGGGTATCATTGAATATCAGTACATCTCCATCCGTCAGATATTCATCCAGCTGATAAAAGTGCCGATGTTCGATGGTCTGTGTTTTTGGGGACAGCACCATCATACGTGAAGAATCTCGCGGGTCTGCCGGAACTTGTGCGATTTGCTTCTCTGGAAGAAAGTAATCGAAATCAGAAATATTCATAGATCTCACCTTATATGACTACGGACTGCATATAACACAACGTATTACTTGGTATATCCGTAGTTCATTTAGTATATTTTTCTCGATGGTTATATCCGTATAGTAGTGCGATAGAAATCTCTCCGGTCAGTCTTCCCCGGTCGGCAAATGCCTTGGCCCCCACTGCGAGAAGCCCAGACCATGCCCTCCGCCATAGCCACGAAAGACAATATCGGACGATTCACGCTGCATCGTCAAATAGTGTGCTTGGCAGAGCAAACAGCCTGCGCAAGTCACTTCCTGAAACAACACAATTTCCTTTGTCACCAAGAATTTCAATAAACTGGACGCTGGCCGCTCGGGCTCCGATCTTTGCTCCCCTTGCCGATACTGAGAGGAGAAAGATGAATCGACTTCATGCGACCAATCTTTTTCCGCTCTCTCCATTTTTCACGAACAGCGCCGTTGAAACACGTTGTGTCCACGGCTTGGTTTTTCGTCTGCAGTTCGGATACGGCACGCAGATAAGGGACGCTAGTCCCCCACACCTGTTCGGCGGACTCAGTCATACCACCGGAATCCGTATGAAATACAGCATCAATGATGGCGCCGTGATAAAACATCACTTCCCCGCGCGTACGATCAACAGCTACCGTCGTTTCCTTCGTCTCTGCCGAACTTCCTTCATAAACTTGACAATGCGCAGTATTACACAGATCGAATCCTTGCTCGCTATGGCGATTCCTGTTCTTCAGGGCAAACGTTCGTGCAGCAATACTCTGCGCCCGTAAAGCGCCCATCAGCCACGTCGAAGGCATTTCTTTGGGCACAACCCCGTACAAATAATCCTCCGTCAAAACATGGTTGATAACAGTCATGCCGTTTTGTTTCAGCAATGTAACATAACCACGATACGGCATATCGTTGATATAAATGGATTCATCTTCGCCTGCCTGGATGTATAACTGCTTGGCTTCATATGTTTTTCCATTGAGTTCAAAATGTATTATGAAGGAATCGAACCCGCAGTTTTTCCTGTTGCGGAATCGTCAGAATGGGGCTTTTTGCTGCTCATCTGTGTATACATAAAGCGGTGCATTCCTTCCGGAAAATTCTGCTTCACGACACCTTTGACAAATTCCTACCGTAATTTCGCTGCCACGATGCGGACACAATGCCTGGAACAACGAACAGCAGTGTACTGATGACAAGAATACTGCACCGCAAACACAATTTCATTGCTGCACTCCTCTTCACACGGAAAGCATTTGGCGTTGTCGTTTCTTCTCCCGATTTTTCCTTTGCGACGAATTTTTTGCAGTTCCTGCTGTATCGTTCTTCTTCACTAAAAATACATCCACAGTAGGATTGACGGTAGAGTTCCATGGCCTTGCTCATATCAATACCTTCCTGCCATCCGATACGAAAGTCTTCGTAGTAGAACGTGATACCGTACTTATCTGCAAAAATATTCTGCAACAGAACGCATGAGATCGTGCTGTTGGTAGATACTGTAGAACAAAGGTTGACGTAAAGGCATCGAATCCGTGCTGTGCTGCGTAGGCAGCAGTTTCCTGCAGACGCCATGTATAGCACATGCGGCATCGTCCACCGCGCGTATCCTCTGCAGGAAGAGCTTTTTTTCAGGAATGAACGCATCTCGATATTCCTGATTGATGACAATCGGCATCTGTACTGTTTCTGCAAACGTACTGCCCCTGCATCCGTGCTGCCACTCTGATATGGATGAATGTTCGCTAAAGAAATAACCAGTCGGCCTCTATGCCGTCGCTGCGTAATTTTTACCGGATAGCAGGAACATGGACCGCAGCACATGTGCAAAAAGTATTTTCATATTAGAGTAACTCTCCCTGTCTGTCATCGCCGCGTGGATACGATACCTCAATGTGCTCATAGCCGCCCTGCATGTCACAACACGTCCGCGTGCGGTACGGGCAATAAAGCCAAGCTGGATCAAATATGGCTCATAGACGTCCTCTATGGTCTCTGTCATCTCACTCCAGTGCCGCCGCAAGGGTCTTGAGTCCGACAGAGCACCGGAGAATTTCTGAACCATGACCTCCAGCATATAACGGTCTTTGCTCTCTAGGCTACATTCATCGACTTCCAATGCATCCAGTGCGTCGATGGTAATGGAACGCGAAATAATTTCCTCGCCCTGCCACTTGTGCAATATCACGTACGCGCTTTTAGAATACGGTTGGCAGCGCGGCGTTCCACGCGAGCGCGCGCAATCTCGAGTGCACCGTCGCGTTCGATATGAACGGAAAGAATCTCAGCGGTACGTTCGATGATGAGCGGGAGGCGTCGGTTGTATAGCACTCCAACCGCGCCTGTATTCCAAATCGGTCGCGCAGCGCGTGCCCGATAGAGATCCCGTCTTCGTCGTTGCCCCAACCAGCGTAAACGGTGCGAGGTCTAAACGGATGGACCGCGCACTTGCTTCCCTATAATAATATCAATGGCATGATCTTCCATTGCAGAATAGAGTATTTCCTCAACATGATGGGAAAGACGATGGATCTCATCGATGAAGAGAACATCGTGTTCCTGCAAATTGGTCAACAGGGAGGCGAGATCTCCCTGCCGTTCGATGGCAGGCGCCGATGTCTGGCGAAAATTAGCACCCATCTCATTGGCAATAATGCCCGCGAGCGTCGTCTTTCCAAGTCCCGGCGGACCATAAAGGAGGACATGGTCGAGTGCTTCTCCCCGCGACAGTGCCGCTTTGTATAAATTTGGATAAATTGGACTTTACTCTATCCTGTCCAATGTATTCACTGAGCCGCCGCGGGCGCAGACTATACTGCCAGCCATCGGTGGACTGCTCTTCATAGGAAATGATTTCTTCATCTTCCCCCATCTCAGGCATCGTGTTCCCTCCTCCTAGATCAGAGCCGCTGTAGTTCTGCCAATGCATAGCGGATCAGCTCCTCCGTATTTTGGCAGGAATGCTTTTGTCGGAATACACGCTGAATCTCACTGTCTTGAAAACCGAGTGTGAGAAGTGCTTCTGTTGCTTCAGCGACCATATCATTTTTCGGTCTCTGCTCCGACGTTGTTGTCACCTTCCGGCATATCTTCAACCGAGACATCTGATAGTTTGTCTTTCAGTTCCAACAGGATACGCTCAGCCGTCTTCTTTCCAATACCGGGAAGTTTTGTGATACCTTTTACATCCTTTTTGCTGCACCATACGGTGAAATCATTTGCTGTTGCCGAAGATAGGATTCCCTGAGCGACTTTTGGTCCGATGCCTGAAATGCCGATCAGATGGAGGAATAGGTCATATTCTTCCCACGAAAAGAATCCATAGAGAAGAATGGCGTCCTCTCGTACATTTGTATGAATGTAAAGCATAACTTCTGCATTTGGACTGATATGCACGCGTCTGATTCGAAATGAATACGCGATAACCTACATCATGTACATCAAGAAGGCAATAGTCGGATGTGATATGCGTCGCTTTTTCCTTTTAGAAATCCGATCATAAATCTCCTCTGCTCCTGTCAAAAACGATCCTTCGCGAAGTTTCAGCCTTCATTTCATCTCGGTCAACATGAACCTACAATCGATTACGCCAGGCAATTGTGTCCATACAGTGTGCAGCGCTGATCGCGACAGCGAGGGGCATCCGCCGTATCATCAGGATGAGGAGGCTCAGGGCAGATGGAGGAGTTTTTGTCACCATGTAGATGACCTGTTCCTTTGTTGCCTTTCCATATCCCGTAACGGATTGTTTCACCTGAAGCGGCGTTCTCTCAATCAGCACAAGGTTGTTTTTTGCCGCAGCGAGAAGTACGACTCCACGTGCCTGTCCGACCGGTATGGCGGTCGTAACATTAGCGATTGAAGAAGAGCTGTTCCACGCCCATTGCATCGGGGCGATATTTTTGGATGAGTTCATCAAGCACTGTATGGATTTTTTAACAGACGCTGTTCCACAGGCATTTTTGATGGTGTTGTAACGGCTCCATAGGCATGAGCATGTAAACGTGACCCATTTTGCTCTACAAAACCGTAGCCGCAAATGGCTGTTCCTGGATCAATACCAAGTACTAACATTGTATGTTCCTATGCGATTCCTAAAAAGTGCAGACACGATGTCTGCACTCAAGGAAAGTTGTCGTCTACTCATCCATTTCGTAGTTGCTGTAGACGTTTTGAACATCGTCATTGTCTTCCAGCGCATCGATCAGCGTCTGCATTTTCTCCGCATCTTTGTCAACGAGGTGAACCGTCGTGTCAGGAACCATCGTCACCTCTGCCGATGCCGTTTCAATCCCCTTTTCGCCCAATACTGTCTCAATAGCATCGTAGGCATCCGGCTCAGCAATGATCTCAAAGACATCGTCCTCGGAGCGCATGTCCTCAGCCCCCGCCTCCAAAACGAGCTCCAGAAGTGCGTCCTCATCATCAAAGGTATCTCGTTCGACCACGAAAACAGCCTTCTTCTTGAACATCCATGAGACGCAGCCATCCTGTCCAAGGTTGCCGCCATACTTCGAAAAAGATGACGCACGTCCGCAGCGGTACGGTTACGGTTATCGGTCAGGATATCGAGCATCACCGCCGTGCCGCCCGGACCATAGCCCCTCATAGATCACCTCTTCGTAATTGCTGCCCTCAGTTGCCCCGAGTCCTTTTGAATGGCACGATTGATATTGTCCTTCGGAATATTATTGGCCTTTGCCTTGAAAGCGCCAATTTCAGACGCATATTTCCCGTCGGATCTGCGCCCCCATACGGACAGCAATCGTGATTTCGCGCCCAATCTTCGTCGTGATTTTTCCGCGGATTGCATCATTTGCACCCTTTTTACGCTTGATATTTGCCCATTTTGAATGCCCGGACATTATTTATCTCCTTCCCATCGTCAATGCTAGTATTCAGCGAACCAACTGATAGTGCTTCTTCTTTTCCTTTTTCAGTAGTGCTTTCCTTCTGAAAAATCATCATCTTCCTGCAAAACATAATGTTCATCAGAGATGCGCGTTTCATTGAGCGTGACACCGCCCTGCTGAATCAAGCGACGCGCCTCTCCTTTGGAAGAAAAAGACTCCCTCGCGCGTCAGTGCATCAATCAGCTCTCTCCACATGTCACATGGAGCTGTGGGACCTGTTCAGAGACCCCGCCGCCGAACAGGGCTCGTGCCATCTCCTGTGCCTTATGTGCTTCCTGCTCCCCCATGAACGATCTTTCGTCACCTCGTAGGCAAGCACTTCCCTTCGAGTGATTCATCTCCTGCCCTTCGACGGCCGTCAGACGATGTACTTCCTCCATGGGGAGGAAGGTGAGCAGAGAGAGGCAGGTCGAGACATCCGCATCATCAACGTTCCGCCAATACTGGTAGAAATCATAGGGAGAGGTCTTCGTCGGTCAAGCCAAAGCGCTCCGCCCGCCGTTTTGCCCATTTTCTTTCCATCGCTTTTGGTCAGCAGTTTATTGGTTAGGCTAAAATACGGTAATGTTCTTCTTGCGACGGCAGAGTTCGACACCGGCGATAATATTCGACCACTGGTCGTCGCCGCCCATTCAAGGCGACAGCCATAGCGTCGATTGAGCTCTAGGAAATCATGCACGCCTGCATAATCATGTAGTTGAACTCAAGGAAGGTAAGCCCTTTCTCCCACCGCTGTTTATAGCTTTCTGCGGCAAGCATACGATTTACCGTAAAGTGTGCTCCAACATCGCGGAGCAGATCAATATAATTGAGTTTGCGCAGCCAATCGCCATTATCGACCATGATGGCACGCCCATCCGTAAAGTCGATAAAGTGTGAGATCTCGTGCGAAAGCAATCGCAATTATGTGCAATTGTTTCATCGGTCGTGACCTTGCGCATATCTGTTCGTCCCTGAAGGATCGCCTACTGTCCCCGTGCCACCGCCGACAAGACAAATGGGGCGATGTCCTGCACGCTGCATGTGGGACATAGGGCCATAAGCGCAATCAAATGTCCTGCGTGGAGGCTGTCTGCCGTCGGATCGAATCCTGTGTAGAATGTCACCTGTTCATGATCGAGCAGGCTGCGCAGTGCAGCTTCGTCTGTGCACTGTGCAAGAAACCCGCGCTCCTTTAGAATATCAACAGCATTCAATGAATGATCCTCTCTTCTCTAGTTTTTGTCCTTTTTCTATCCCCATGCCAGGTTCAGGCGCAGCTCCTGGAGACTCTGCCGGTGCAGAACGTGCGGGTTCCGCAGGAGCAGTATTTCCTCCTCCTTGGAAGAGCTTCCAGAGGTCTTTCCCTGCTCCTTCTTTTTCTCATCCGCCTTTTTTTCACCAGAGGACTTCTCATGGTCGACCGCCGTCTCCTCTTTGGCAGACGTGTCAGAATAAGCCGGACTCCCAGCGAAGCTCCGTATGGGCATCTGAGCCAATGCTTTCTGCATAAATGTCTGCCAAATGACAGCAGGTGTCATACCACCGGACATGCCGTGCAAGTCACTGACACTGTCATTCCCGATCCACACGCCGGTAACCAGATCAGGTGTATAACCGACGAACCATGCATCATGATAGTCGCTCGTCGTGCCCAGTCTTTCCTGCGGCCGGACGCCCAATGTTGGCGCGCGTACCCGTTCCGCGCCGGATGACATCTTCAAGCATCGCTGTCAGTGCCGCCATTGTCTGCTGACATAACACTCTTTTTCTTTGCGCTCTGCTTCTTCGAGCACCTTCCCGGTACGTGATACGACACGCAGAATAGCAACGGGTTTTGACGTGGATGCCTCGGTTGGCAAATGTACCGTAGGCGCTGGTCAGTTCCAGCGGAGTGACACCGCGCGTCATTCCGCCTAGGGCTGTTGCCCAGATTGCGGTCATTCGTCGCACCATCTAGGACGAACGTGGATATTCCCATTTCCTGTGCGTAGAAAATTGCTTTATCGATGCCTATATCCTGTGCGATACGAACGGTTGGAACATTGAGTGACCAGCGTACAACATCGCGCAGGCGAACCTTGCCGGAGAAGTTTCGGCTGTAGTTTTGCGGCTCCCCAAGAACCAACCTTCAGCGGCTTGTCTTCGATGATGGATTCCGGCGATACTTGTTCTCGAGTGCGGCGGCAAAACGAAGGGCTTAAACGCTGAGCCGGGCTGTCTGACTGCCTGTGTCGCACGATTGAACTGATCCGTCCCACGCCCGCCAACCATCGCTTTAATGTAGCCCGTGTGCGGATCGATAGCGACCAATGCTCCTGTGGCTGAACGATCCCGTTGGCATCCGTAAAGTAGGTCGGCAGATTCTTCATCGCCGTCTCTGCCGCAGACCTGCATATCCATGTCGATGGTTGTATATATCTTCAGACCGTCCTTGTAGATCGCATCGTCTCCATATTTCTCTGCCAGCTGTTGGAGAACGTAGTCCACAAAATAGGAGGCACTCTTGCCGCCATCATTTGTGTTTTTCGCAATATGCAGCGGCTCCTTCTTTGCTCGCTGCGGCTTCACTGTCACTGATATAGCCGTACTTAACCATCTGATCGAGCACGACAGCCTTTCGCTCTGTCGCCGCATCCATATTGTTGACCGGCGAGTAATAGTTCGGGCTCTTTGGAATCCCCTGCAAGCATGGCACACCTCGTTGAGCGTCAGATCCTGGCATCCTTGCCAAAATAGGGTGCGCGCCGCTGCCTGAACACCGTAGGCTCCCTGTCCAAAAGTAGATCTGGTTCATGTAGAGCTCAAGGATTTCCTGCTTCGTATACTGTCGTTCCAGCTGCAGCGCGAGGAATACTTCCTGTACCTTGCGCTTTAGTGTGCGATCCTGTGTCAGGTAAGCATTCTTCGCGAGCTGCTGCGTAATCGTAGAGCCGCCTTCGTGACCGTTCCGCCGCGAATATTTGCCCAGATCGCGCTGCAATGCCGCGTGGGTCAATGCCCAATATGATCGTAGAATCGATTGTCCTCCACCGCAATAAAAAGCATTTTTGAGGTTTTTGGGGATTTCATTGATGCCAATCGGACGACGATTCTCCGCCGCATGGATATTCGCAATCTCATTTCCATGAATATCGTAGATCTGCGATGATGCCGGCGGAACAATGTCCTCTGCCAGATTGGATCTGGTATTCAGACTTGCCGTCAGGAAACCGCAGCCGACGCCGATGACCGCATGACAAACAAAAATTAGTCCTACGGACGAGGATCATCTTCTCCCAGGGAAAACCCCTGACGACTTCTTCGTTGCTTTCTTTTCGCTCTTCTGCATGGATACCTTCCTAACCTAGGGAAGCTACGATAAATTTAACGCCATCATCTTGACGCATCTTTTATTGCCCGTACTTCGGCGGAAAAATCTAGTGCAGAGCCCTACTCTGCGTCCGGTTTTTCCACTCGTTCGGACGAAAAATTACGCCAATCTGACAGACTGCATTTTGTCAGTGATTCCCAAGATGTGTCCATTGGAGGCGCTTTGTGCACTCAATTTCTCTATTGTAACACAAAGTTGGTATTTTGTAAGGAGATTTTTCTCAAAAACGCGCGCGACAAGAGGAGTTTTTCACTTCTATTTCAGTGTAACAACGGTTGCACCTGTACCGCCCTCAGAAATATCAGCAAAAAGAGAACGCGCGGATGGATTTATTTCGCTTAAAGTAATCACGCAGCCCAAGGCGCAGCGCTCCTGTCCCCTTTCCGTGAATGACCAGCACAGTGGAAAGCCCTGCAAAGACAGCATCGTCGATGAATTTCTCAAGAACTGCCTCTGCCTCCAATACGGTCATGCCACGCACATCAATCGTGGACGAACCTCTGCCGATTTCTGCGCCAATGAACCGCCGACGCGTATCTTGTTGATCTTTTTACGCTTTTGGTGTCCGACAAATGTGCACGCATCCATCTTGACCATGGTACGCAGACCGCCAACTGACACGCTGAGCTCCCTTTGCCCTCGTACGGAAAGCACTGTACCCTCCTGGGCAAGCGTACGGATGTAAACCTGTATCCCTGCTTTTGGATCTCACCGGGGCGAACAGGGTCTCCCCTCCGCAGGAATTTTTCGGCGATACGTTGTGCACTAGGCTCTCATTCAATCTTGACCGTGCTGCTTTGAATCGCTTTTTGACGTTCCTTGATGCCATGGTCATCAAACTGTTCCTTGAGCGACTGAATGGTCTCCTCGGCACTTCGTCTTGCCTCACGTACAATGTTGTTTTGCTTCTTCGCGTGCCTTATGGAGGAGTTCCTGCTTCGACTGCTCAAATGCAGCACGTTCTGCGCGAAGGCGTTCCTCAGCCCCTGCTGACATCCGTTTCTTTTTTATAGAGGAGCTGATTTTTTCCTCATAAATCGTCTTGGCACGTTCCAAATCGTGAACAACGGTTTCAAACTGGGCATGATCCTCGCTGACATATTCTTCCCGCCCGTGCAACGATCTCCTCCGACAGACCGAGTTGGCGGCTGATGGAAAAAGGCATTGCTTGCCCCGGTATACCGATGAGCAGACGATAGGTCGGGCGGAGCGTCTTGAGATCAAATTCAACCGATGCATTTTTCAACGCCTTGCTGTGTATACGCATACGTTTTGAGATCTGCATAATGCGTTGTCGCAACAGTAGCGATGCGATTCATAAGGAAATGTTCGATGATACTCCGCGCAAGAGCAGCGCCCTCATCAGGATCAGTTCCCGCGCCGACCTCATCTAGGAGCACCAAGTCGCCGGATGTCGCTCGATCGATGATGCGTACAATATTGCGCGTGTGCGCGGAAAAACGTGGATAAACTCTGCTCGATGCTCTGCTCATCCCCAATGTCCGCATAAATATTTTGATAGACCGGTATCTCCGAGCCTGACTCAGCCGGAAGAAAACAGCCTGACTGGGACATCAGTGCAAGAATACCGAGTGTCTTCATACTGACCGTCTTACCGCCGGTATTCGTACCGTGATCAGCAGTGTGGAAAAAGTTTTTCCCCAGCTCTATATCAATCGGAACGACCTTGTCCGGAGGGAGCAGTGGATGTCGCGCCCTTTGCAGATGCACATACCCGTCTCTATTCAAAATCGGCGGATAGGTCTCATCTCAGCGCGCCAAGGAAGCACGAGCAAAAATGAGATCGAGATCGGACAAAATCGTGCAGTTGGCAGACAAAATATCAGCAGAACAGGCAATTTCACCGGTCAATCGCTGCATAATACGCAGGATTTCCTGCTCGCGTGCAATTCCCATCTGCCGCACGGTGTTATTCAGCTCGACAATGGCGAGTGGTTCAATAAACAGTGTCGCGCCGCTTGCGGATTGATCGTGAATGACACCTGAAATTGGCTGCGATATTCCTGCTTGACCGGGATGACATAGCGTTCATCGCGCACAGTGACAATAGCTTCCTGAAACATTTTTGATAGGCTGCATCGTGAAGAATGGAAGAAAGCCGATCCTTTACCCGCGACTGCGCCGTACGCAGCTCATTCGTGATACGATGAAGGACGGGGCTGGCATCATCGCGAAAATTTCCGTATTCGTCAATCGCTGCCTTAAGATTCCGTTCCAACATGCCCAAGATTTCGATGCGCCGCGCCAAAGTCTTTCAACAACTCTGCATCAGCAGACAGATCGCGAAAAATACTTCACGTCTCTCATGCCGCCAATGGTGCTCTTGACTCAGCGCAGCTCATCCAGCTCCAGCAGGATACCCTCAGCCTGCCTTTTTAGAATCTCCTGCAGATGATGGATGCCATCAAATGGAGGCGGCTGAATCTGTGCAACCCGTACTGCCTCTTCGGTCTCCTGTGAAGTTGTGCAACGTGGTCATAGTCGGAAGATGGCATGATACTGCTGCATCGTTCTTTCCCATAGGCTGTGGCGGCATACGATGCGAGTCTGGTTTTTATCTTTTTCGCATTCTAAAAGCCTTAAATGACTCCGTGTCCATAAGTACCTCTTTTACAAAGAATGCGTCAAACATAATGCGACAGAACTAATCTGTGCTTCTACAAGATTCCACGAAAGTAATGACCGCGCGTAATGTCATTTCCTTCCTGCATTTGCAGGCGCTTTTTCTTCTTCCTCGGTTAAGGGCAGAGATAGTTTCATCGCATCCCTGTAGGCAGAAACCGTACGCCGCAGCTCATCCGGTGCCGTGCCGCGTCCTTCGATGCGCAGAGTTGTAATCCCCGCACGTAAAATCTTCGGAACATGTGGGAGAAGTGACAGTTTCTTGCTGTTCAATATATGCATACGACAGAATTGATCGGTTACAATGGGAAAAATCGATACCCTTGCGGTCATGCAAAAATATCTTCCTTTTTCGGCATGGCATCGTGCACTGTCCCTTATCTAAATTGCCGAGAAAAACTTCCGAGCACACAGTATTCCGATACCATCAACGGAAGGCGACCGCTGACCATCATGCTGAGCGGGATAGCAGAATCATGCGGCGAGACCCGCGCTGCCTGTTTTTCGTTTAACTCCGGCGAAATCGTTGCTTCCTGGAAGCCATACGACTGCAAAAGTCAAGGGTTGCCCCATTGTAGCTGATCATCGATGCATCTGCACGAAGAGCAGCAGAACAATGCTCCTGCGCGAGCTAGGCAGTTCCGATATTATGGACATGAAGAGCAGCAGGTAATTTGTTTTCAAAATGTGCCAGAAGATCTGCTAACGCAGAACATTCACCTTCATGGACGATACGCGGCGTATTATAGTCAATGCGTACGTGATGCGCCCTGTGCATAATCCCAAACCATATCATAATCACGCGGCTGCAAATGGCGCCCCTCATAGGACTCACCGCCGTAGAGAATCCCATCTGCACCGCCGGAAATTGCCGCTTCGGCGGCTGCCAGAGAATCCACAGAGACCATCAATTTTGCAGGAGGTGCAGTCGACACATTCCCTCGCACTGGAATCGTGACGCGACATATCTTTTGCTCCTGAAAACGGCTGATGCGTACCTCTTCTAGCGCGGCAATCGCTGCTCTGCGAAGTTTATTCAGTTCGCTGACGGGAACCATTACTTCCGGATCGATCTCGCAGGTGAGTTCTTTCATGACAAACGCCGTTGTTCCTAGGCGTTCCATCTGTGCTTTTGCTATCTCGTCGGTGAGTGGACGCTTTGTCGCGCGCACCGGCAGGTACTCGCTTTTTTCATCGACACAGTTTCCTGCATCATCTTCAACATGGAGGGTCAGCGGAGCTTGTAGTTTGGCATGAAGGTGCATGGCGACAGGAATCTTAGCAAGCGAATCCGCTGCATAAGAACGGCGCGCCGTCTCCATCAGTTTTGCATCATAGACCTTGAAGGCTCGGTCATGCATACGTACGCGCCCACGGATCCGGAAGGAGACAATATCCCCCGCAGATGCTGCCGGACACTCGCGCCCATCTTCATCATAGAGATGTTCGATCTCCGCAGAAACGCGGCCTCCGACTTTGACCCAGAAATCCAGCTGATCCCCAACAGCAATATCACGGGCAAGCTTTCAGCGACACCATTTCCGTACGGGCATCATAATCGACGACGCGTCGACCAAGAGTCCCGATTGTTCGGACGGCGGTCGCTCATCATCTGCTTCCCTTGGTGTCTTTCCATGTATGCTGTTGTGAAATCCCGATTAAACACCTGCGCTAAATGATCGCGATCATCATCGTCGATCGGCGGTTTTTGCAGAAAGATAGTGATCGATCGCCTTCGGTACGTGCGGACAATGGTCGCAACATACTCAGGACTGTTTCATCCGGCCTCGATCTTCAGCGAATATATCCCTGCGTCGAGCAGCTGTGGAATCAGATCAACGGCATTCAGATCGCGCGGAGAGAGCAGAAAGTTTCCGGCAGAATCGCCGAGCACATCTCGTCCCTGCTGCATCGATCAGTGTATACGGAAGGCGGCAGGCTGCGCACAGCGTGCCACGATTCCCACTGCGCCCGCCGATCATGCTGCTCATCAGACATTGTCCTGAGTAGCAGACACAGAGTGCGCCATGCACAAAGCATTCGATCTCAACACTGCTCTCACGGCATATCTTCTGTATCTCAGGAATGGACAATTCCCGATGCGAGAACGACGCGGGAAAATCCAAGCGCTGCAAGAGCCTTTTACCCTGCACTGTTGTGGATGGTCATCTGCGTACTCGCATGCAGCGGAAGGACGGTGCGATTTGCTGTGCTAGACGTGCCGCGCCGAGATCCTGCACCAATACAGCATCTGCTCCAACCGAGGAAAGAAAGGAGATATTCCTTTAACTTAGGGAGTTCCTCATTGTCGATGATCGTATTGACAGCGACGTGTACCTGAACGTTCTTCAGATGAGCATAGCGGATGACATCGCTCAGTTCCCTGCTCGTCAAAATTGGCCGCATAGGCGCGCGCACCAAACATTTTTCCCGCGAGATAGACGGCATTCGCTCCATTTTTCAACAGCAGCATAAAAAGCCTCTTTCGTTCCCGCAGGCGCGAGCAGTTCTACCAATGATTCCACCCCTTTATTTCGCACAAGCTGGATTATTCTTCTTCCGTAGAATCCGATGCCCCTGCATCTCTTCAAATAGACGCAGCTGATCATCATCCAGCGTCTTTTTATATCGTCGATGTTCGGTAAGGCAGGAAGATCCTCTATTTGCGCTAGGGCCAAAGGAGCGCAAAAATAAATCCGTCGTTCCATACAGAATGGGACGCCCGACCACGGGTTTACGTCCCATTTCACAGATAAGTTCCAGCTCCATCAGGCGTCCAATGGAGCGTTCGGCGCGCACCCCGCGGATGTGTTCTACCTCCTGCTTGGTGATGGGCTGCCGATAGGCAATAATAGAAAGTGTTTCCATCGCAGACGAGGACAGTGTCGGCTGTATTTTTCAGCGAGCTTCTGCACCCACGGAAAGGCACTGGGGTGCGTCACGAGCTGATAGCCGCCCGCCGATCTACGCAAAAATATTCCGCGTTCCTGCGCAGCCATATCGCGTTCGAGGACGGTCAGTGCCTCCTGCACCTCCCACTCCGGAACCCTCGATGATCTCCGCTAATTTTGAGAGGGGAAGCGGTGCACCTGCGGCAAACAGAACGGCTTCAAGAATACTCGAGCGGCTAAGAGACTGCACTGCTGCCCTCCTTTGTTGAAATCGTAATCACATGATACAGACATTCCTGCGTAACGAGTACGGTCTGCATCTTGACGAGCTCCAGCAGTGCCAAAAAGCAGAGAGCAGCTCTTCCCGCGTTCCGCTGGGAAACGCGTCGCTCAGTTTCATGCAGCCATGATGTGTATGGAGAAGAGACAGAATATCCGCCATCTTATCCTGCACACGATACTCCTCCGCTGAAATGACAACTGTCGGTATGCGTGGCTTCTCCTGCGCGCGCAGGACATCCGAAAAAGCCCGCAGCAGCGCATCAGGAGAAAGACCAAGCAGCGGCATACGATGCGCAGGGAGCGGCATGGGAGAGCGTTCCACATAGGGACTTTGTGCATCGTTCATCGTTGCGAGAAGCGACGCGATTTCTTTGAAATCGACGATACTCCAACAGACGTTCGACAAGCTCCCTGCGCGGATCTTCTTCCTGCTCCTCATCCGTTTCAGCCGGAGGAAGCAGCATACTGGCTTTTAATCCGCAGCAGCGTTGCCGCCATGACCAAGAACTCGCTGGCATATTCAATATCGAACTGGTAGAGTCTGTCAATATGATCTAGATACTGACGCGTCAAATCGGCAATCGGTATATCGTAGAGATCGATCTTATTCTTTTTCAATAAGATGCATGAGCAGATCCATGGGTCCTTCAAACGCATCTAATTTGACCAGATAGTCGTCCTTCATGACACAACCTAAAACAGGAGTGCCGACCCAAGCACTTTATAGAATCCGTAGACCAAGCGAAAAGAGCGGCATCAGTACAACGCTCAGAATCGGCGTCGCAATAAATACGATCATGATGAGAATACTGTACCGCTCAATCGACTGATAACGATAGGCAAGATCCGGCGGCAGCAGATTGCGGAGAATATGCGAGCCGTCGAGCGGCGGGAATAGGAAGCATATTGAAAATGGCAAAGTTCACGTTGTAGACAAAGATCATCTGTATGATCGTATGGGTGATCTGCGAGACATCAAGGCGGTGTGCATTGATCAGCAGCATAACGTAAAATGCCACAAAGCCGAGGAACAAATTCATCATTGGTCCCGCGAGTGATACGAGAATATCGTCACGCTTTGGTTGACGAAAGTTGCTTGGATTAATCAGCGACCGGCTTTTGCCCATCCGAAATCGTACCAAGAAGAGCATCAGGAGACCAATGGGGTCGATATGGGGCTGATCGGGTTCAGCGTCAGCCGACCCCATGAGACGCGGGAGTGAAAGTCCCCGAGAGACGGCGGCACGCGCATGTGCATACTCGTGGAAGGTCATCGCAATGACAAGCCCGGGAATGCCGAGCAGCATTTCCCGTAAATCAAATCCGAACATCAATATCTCCTATGACTCGATGGGACAATGCGGCGCTGCCATCATCAGAGAGATGATGGTTTTGCATCGATGATTTCTCCCTGTGTTGACCAGATGCAGTCGCTTCCTTTAGCGGCATTTGCACCACATTGACAAACTCATCTTCATCCGTATGCTGCCGCCCGGAGGAAAGCTGACGTGCGAGGTACAGATGAATGTACTCATTCGAGAAGCCGACGGTGGTTGCAATCGTCGTCAGTTTATCGTACTGCTCCGCGGTGTAGCCCGTCTCCTCCGACAGCTCCCGCCGCGCACAGTGCAGCGGATCCTCCCCCTCGACATCAAGCTTTCCGGCGGGGACTTCCAAGGTAACCTTTCCAATCGGGTGGCGATACTGCCGCACGAGAATAACATTTCCATCGGGGAGGAGCGGAAGTACAGCCGCAGCCCCCGGATGGCGAATCCATTCGCGCACCCCTCTTTTTCCATTCGGCAGGCGCACGGTATCGCGGCGCACATGCAGCAGCGTACCGTCAAATATATCCTCGCTGAGAACGGTATGCTCGATCAGATCTTCATACATCGACGACCCCTTCTTTCGTTATAGATATCCGTATCTATCATGCTTCTGCATCTTCGCGTTTGGCAAACAGTGCGTTGACGAAAATCCTCCGCATGAAAGGGACGTAAGTCGTCAATGCCCCTCGCCTACGCCAATCCACTTGATGGGAATGTCGAGCTGCGCGGTGATGCCGATCGTAACGCCGCCCTTTGCCGTACCGTCCAGCTTGGTAAGGACGACGCCGGTGACAGGGGCTGCCTGCGAAAAACAATTCCGCCTGGCTGATCGCGTTCTGCCCCGTCCCTGCATCGAGAACAAGCAGTGTCTCATGTGGAGCTCCCGGCACCTCGCGTCCGATCACACGGTAGATCTTCTCCAGTTCCCTGCATGAGATTGGACTTTGTCTGGAGGCGCCCCGCCGTATCCACGATGACAAGCTCCGTTCTGCGTGCCTTTGCCGCCTGAAGCGCATCAAACACAACGGCGGCGGGATCCGATCCTTCGCCGTGTTTAATGACCTGGACATCCGCTCGCTTGCCCCAGACCTCAAGCTGCTCGATGGCGGCTGCTCGAAACGTATCCGCCGCCGCCAGCAAAACACTTTTTGCCCTGGTGGCGGTAGTAGGCACTCAGCTTCCCAATGGTCGTCGTCTTGCCGACGCCATTTGTCCCAACCACCAAGATCACCGTTGGAGGTTGCATCCGCCATGGGCGTATCACTCTCTCCGCGATCCAAGATACGGACAATTTCTTTTTCCAGAAAAGGAATCAAGTCATCCGGCGTCTGAATGTCGCCCTATTTCTGATCCCCTTTCGTACAGAAGCGATCAGCATCTCCGTCGTCTTGACGCCAACATCAGCCATCAAAAGGGTTTCTTCCAGCTCATCGATGAGATCGTCATCAATGTCAGCATAGCCAATAATCAAGCGTTCAATGCTATGGGTAAAAATTCTCCCGTGTCTTCGTTAAGCCTTTTTTTCAGGCGATCAAAGAAATCCCACGACAACTCCTTTCTCTGAGGAAGCGCTGATTAGGCGCTCTGTTCTGCCTCATAATCCTTCAAGCGGATTGACAGCACCTTGGAGACACCGGCATCCTCCACGGTAACGCCGTACATCGTATCTGCTGCCCGCATGGTTCCCTTTCGATGCGTGACCACAATAAACTGCGTGTGTTTTGCAAACTCCCGCAGGAAGTCACCGAAGCGCGACACATTTGCCTCATCCAGCGGCGCATCAATCTCGTCGAGAATGGAAAATGGGGACGGCCGATAGCGAAGAAAAGGAAAAACAACAAGGCGATCACCGTGAGTGCACGCTCACCACCAGATAGAGCAGACAGATTCTGCCGTTTCTTATCCGGCAGGGTAACAAGAATCTCAACGCCGCTGTTCAGAATATCTTCCTTGTCCGTCAGCCGCAATTCTGCGATTCCTCCGCCAAAGAGCCGCACAAATATCTCGTTGAAATACTCCTGAATCTGACGGAATGCTTCGCGGAATGTCCGGGTCATATCCTGGTCTATCTTTTGAATGATCTGCTCGATATCCTGTTTGGCTGATTTCAGATCCTCTACTCGGCGTTCTTCTTCCTCGTATCGTGCCTTCTTTTCTTCGTACTCCTCTATGGCATTCGGATTGACTGTGCCAAGTGATTGAATAGCGGATTCAAGCTCGCGCAGATATGCGCTGACTACCTGCGGCTCTGCATGCTTCGCCTTTGCATACGCCGATTCGGGAGTGAGGCCAAAAATCGCTCAGCAAACGCTCACGACAGTCCTCCATGCGCAGATGAATCCGTTCCACGAGCTTATCGCACCTCATGCCGTTTGGAGCGGATCTCTTCCAAATTTATGAGACATTTCTTCAGTGCCTCATCTAAAAACGCGCACGTCTGCTTCATGAGCAAGACGTGCATCCCGAAGATCACTGCTGTTTTTTCTGCTCTCACGAAGGAGTTTCTCCTGCACAGAGATCTCCTCTGAGAGCGATGCAATCCGCGCTATCCCCGCCGTCAGTTCCTCAGACAGCTGCTTTTTCCTGAGCAGCAATATCACTTTGTGTCTTACGGGCATCCTGCTCTTCCAATACGCGGGACTTACGATGCATTTCCTCCGTATCAATGGAGGTTCGAAGTGAAAGCAAGCTCCACTTCGAGTGCATGGATGGAGTCCGCTGTCTTTTTAATGCAGCACCATACTCCCTGCCGGTCTGATTCAGCTTCTCCTGTTCATGGATAAAGCGAGACTCATGCGCCTCACACTGCGTGATATGACGCTCGAGCTGACACGTTTCTTGGCGAGCTGTGCGGAGTATATGGCACGTTCCTGCTCAGCATGTTCCATCTTCTGAACTGAGCTCTGCATGATCCAGTGCACGTGCCTGCAGCAGTTCACGATTTCCATTGTTTTTAATAGTTCACCCGACAGTTGCTCGATTTGCTTCGTACAACGCTGAACGTCACGATCTTTTTATTTGCCACGCATTCTGATGCTCTTCTCGTGCAGCACGACATTCACCGCATAGTTTGCTTTTCTCTGCAAGATTCGCCTCGTTTCCTCGATCTCCGCATGGCGATTGAGCAGCATTGTCTGCTGTTTCCTTCGCCCTCCACCCGAAAGTGACCCGCCGGGATTCAGCAACTCTCCGGTAAGTGTGACGATGCGAAGACGATAGCCTTCCTTCTTCGCTGTCACAAGAGCATCGTCGAGGGTTTCCATCACCAGTGTCTGACCAAGGAGATGATCCACGACACGCTGAAATTGTCCATCCGCTTGAACGAGTGTATTCGCCCAGCCGATGATGCCTTTATGCTGCTTGCATCTATATCCCGTGGAGAACGCACAGCGATCGTCGTCAGTGGGAGAAAGGTGACGCGTCCGCCATGATTCCGTTTCAGATAGCTGATCGCTTCCTTTGCCGTCTGTGCATCTTCGGTGACAATATTGCGCACACTCCCACCGAGCGCTGCCTCCATTGCCGCAAGGAAGCGCTGCGGAATACGAATGAGATCGGCGACGGTTCCCGCCACGTGATGCTGCGCCACGGCTCCTGGGCACGGAGGACGATCTGTACGTCCTTGCCCAAAGCCCTCATGGCTCTCCTGCATACGCCGAAGAAACTCCAGACTCTGCTGTACTCGGAGCATCTCGCCCTCAGTCTGTCTGAGCTGCCGCTCATCATTCTCCTGTCACGGCGAAGTTCTTCCATCTCTTTTTGGATGCGGCTGCATTTTTCTTTTCACCCCACACAATTCTTCTTCGATGCGGCGGTACTCATCCTCTGCTGCTGTAAGTTCAGACTGTGTCTATCAAAAGTGACCTTCTTCGGGCAAGCTCCTCCTGTGCCGATGCCGCATGGTCGCTATCTTGATGAGCCCCCGATACGGCAGCAAGTTTTTCACGCAGGCGTGCCAACACACGCTGTACGGCGTGCCGTGCATGCGCATTACGCTCCTGTTCCCTTTTCCTCTGTGTGCACGAGAGCCTGCACGCGTTCAAGTTCAGCACATGCCTCATGCAGCGCATGTTCTTTTTCAGTACATTCCTCTTTTTCCGTACGAGGAGAGCATCAATCTGAGTAATTTCCTGTCAGTGTCGTCTGGATCTTAACTTCGGCAGACTGGCGTTGTTGCTCAATGTATGCTTTTCGTTTCTCCCCTTCATCCCAGCGCCCTTCCAGGGAGAGCCGCTTCTCTGGTTAAATGATCCAGATTAGATTGCAGCTCTGTACTCTTTTTGTTCCTGTTCCCCATACGGAGATCAATGGCAGCCATTTTTCTCTTCGAGCGCAGTCTTCTGATCTTCTTTTTCTTTTTCTCTCCTGCATTGCACGTATCTCTGCCTCTTCGTGCACATGCAGCTCTCGATCAGCGGATTCCTGTTCTTTTTGCAGGCTTTTCGTGCTGCTGGACGAGGGCGGTCAGCTGGTAGCTCCGTCGCTCTGAATCCAGTGCGCGGAACTGTTTGGTCTTTTCCGCCTGTTGGGACAACGGCTGAAGCTCAACAGCCTGCGCGTGCATATATCGCTCAGGCGCACGAGATCAGCATCGTTGTCACGCAACTTACGGAGTGCCTCCTGTTTGCGCGTGCGGTATTTCGTGATCCCTGCGGTTTCCTCGAAAAACACGCCGATCTTCCGGACGGCTGTCAAGGATGTCGTTCAGGCGATTCTGTCCGATGATGCTCATACCATCGTGTCCGATCCCCGTGTCGGCAAACAACTGATATATATCCTTGATACGGCGGCGGGGAATCGTTCAGATATATTTCACTGTCTCCATTTGCGATACAGCCGACGCTTGACCACAACCTCCTCGTAGTCGATGGGCAGCGTCTTATCCGTATTGTCAAATGCAAAGAATTACCTCTGCCACTCAGCGCGCGCCGTGCAGAAGAGCCGGCAAGATGATGTCCTCCGCGCGCAGCCCACGCAGCATACGGATATTCTGTTCTCCAGAACCCAGCGCACTGCGTCGGTAATGTTACTTTTTCCCACTGCCATTTGGTCCCACAACCGCTGTGATCCCCTGATCAAACTGGACGACAATTCGCTCGGCGAATGACTTGAACCCATAAGCCTCCAAAGCGCTTTAACTGCAGCGATGCACCCGCCTTTTACCGATTGAGTGTTCCCCATTATAGCAGAACCGATGAGGAAATTTCAAAAAGCGGTATCTTCACTCAATAATCTACTGCTATAATTAGACCATGCGATGATTAACTTATAGTCTATTTAGGGGTAATCACATGCCACTCGTCGGAACAAAAAGAAATGTTTAAGAAAGCCTACGACGCGGATATGCCATCGGTGCTTTCAACGTCAACAACATGGAGATTGTCGGGGATTACGGATGCCGCCGGAGAGTTGAAGTCTCCGCTGATTCTGCAGGTCTCCGCAGGTGCGCAAGTACGCCCGTCATGAGTACCTTGTCCATCTCGTCAAGGCGGCACTCGAAATCAACGATATTCCCATCGCACTTCACCTCGACCACGGCGCAGATTTTGACATCTGCAAGGCGTGCATCGATGGCGGTTTCACCTCCGTCGCGATCGACGGCTCGCATCTCCCCTACACAGAAAACGTGGCACTTGCTAAGCGCGTTGCCGAGTATGCACATGCACACGGCGTTGTTGTCGAGGCAGAACTTGGTCAGCTGGCGGGTATCGAAGACGATGTCAATGTCTCGGCAGAAGATGCTTCCTACACGAAAGGCCGGAGGAGTACGGGACTTTGTCGAGAAGACGAGGTTGACTCCTCGCTATCGCGATCGGCGTCGCACGGCGCTGTTTAAGTTTACGCCGGGCAGTGCACGCGCAATGCGGATGGTGTTCTTGTCCCGCCCCGCTCCGCTTTGATATTCTTGAGGAGATCGAAGCGTATCCAGGGATTCCCCATCGTGCTCCATGGTGCGTCCTCTGTTATTCCGAAGTACGTCAAGATCATCAACGAGAACGGCGGTCACATGCCGGATGCGGTCGGCATTCCCGAGGATCAGCTCCGCCGTGCTGCAAAGTCGACGTCGTCTGCAAGATCAACATCGATTCCGATCTGCGTCTTGCGATGACGGCGAGGCATCCTGAGCACTTCCATAAGGAGCCGTCGCACTTTGACCCGCGTCGGTACCTGTCCGATGGTCGTAACTACATCAAGGAGCTCGTTGCTCACAAGATCAAAGGAAGTCCTCGGCTCGGATGGAAAGGCACGCGAGTTCAGGGCTCTCATCGACCAGAACAAAGTAATTCTGCGACTTAAGCAGTACAAAAATAGCTCATCCGTATGGATGAGCTATTTTATATTGATTTCATCAGGAATCACAGCTGAATTACGTTCAAATCACCCGCGCACGGCTTTGACAACAACGCAGAAGCAATTTATCCTCGGATGAAACTTCAGTAAATGACAGACCCGCAGCATCCTTTGGCACGGCGCGATCCGACGATTGTACCAAACAGCACTCCAGCCTGCCTCTATCGCACCTTTCACATCCATCTCAAACGCATCACCGACATGAAAGCCCTGCCTTGTCCAGATCCACGTTCCTCCATCAGTTGGAAAATACGAGGGATCTGGTTTACGAAACTTGTAGTCACCTGATACGATCGTCGTCTCTTCCGGCATCCATTTTGAGAGACCAGAGAAGCTATCTTTTTCTCTGGTGTGTCGGATTCGCCGTTGGTAATCACACCGAGTTTGGCGCGAACGGGCTCGTTGAACATGCGAATCATCATTGGCGAGGCCGAATCTGATACTGGAGCCCCATATAGACACGCTGAAACGCCAACGCCTGCGCATCCGTCGTCTGAACGTCAGCTTCTTCTAGCGTTTTTGGATGCGATAAATATAGAATTGCTCCATACTGATTTTTCCCTGTTTGCGACTCCTCAAACCGCTCATCGCTGTATGGCGACGAAAGGACAGAAAGAGATGGCAGAGTCGAACTCACTGCGCTCTCCATAGAGTCTTCGTAATGCTAGCATAGAATGGCTGAGCCATATCATCACAGCGTGTCATCAACATCAAACACTACGCCCTGTATTCTCATAACATCCTCATTTTCATATAACTCTTATGACTCTTATTCCTATTATAAGGGAAAAAGGAATATCGTGCAATCTAGGGAAAGCACGGATAAAACAAAAAGATGTTCTCCAACGAAGAGAACATCTTCTGCATGATATTATTTTCCCGCCAGCGTGCGTGCCGCCTCGACAATGTGGTCAGCAGTCAGACCGAACTCCTTCAGGAGCTCTGCCGCGAGGTAGAGTGTCCGAACACATCATTGACACCGACCACGGCGGACGGGAACAGGGCATCCTTCCGCAAGCGCAGCGCAGACCGCTTCGCCAAGTCCGCCAATGATGTTATGCTCCTCTACCGTGACAATCTTCCCGCATTCACGCGCTGCACGAGAACGATCTCTGTATCGCAGCGGCGATCGTCGCCATGTTGATCACACGTGTGCTGATGCCCTCGCCGCAAGACGTTTTCCTGCCTCGATCGCCTCCGGCACGAGAATCCCCGTGGCAATGACTGCGACATCCGTGCCATCCCTGCAGCACCTCTCCCTTGCCAACAACAAAGGGAAAAATCCTCTCGCATGGTAGACCGGCGTTGCTGCACGACCAAAGCGGATGTGGACAGGACCATCCATCTCGTAGGCAGCATGCAGCATTTTGCGCGCCTCCACATCATCCGAAGGGCACATGACCGTCATGCCGGGGATCGTGACGCATGAGGGCAAAAATCCTCACAGCACTGATGTGATGCACGTCTTCGCCGACGGAGATGCCGCCGTGCGTGGCACAGATCTTGACGTTCAGATGAGGGTATCCGATCGTATTGCGCACCTGCTCTAGGCACGCCCCGCCGCAAACATGGCAAACGTCGAGACAAACGGCACGAGTCCAGTGGTCGACAGACCTGCGCCGACATCCACCAGGTTGCACTCTGCAATACCGCAGTTGAAGTGACGGTCAGGAACGCTTTCTTAGATTGCCGTCTTGGTTTTGCACCGGCAAGATCCGCATCCAGCACGACGACGTTATCGTGTTCTTTTTCCCTAATTCCACCAATCCGTTGCCGTAGCTCTCACGGGTTGCAATTTTCTTTACCTCTGCCATGCTCATGCCTCCTCGATGCTCTTCCGAACCGCAGCCAAGTCCGCCAGTCCCGAGGCAGCTCAGCATCGTTGGGCGCTTTGCCATGCCAGCCCGCCTGATTCTCCATAAAGGGACATCCTTGCCCTTGACCGTCTTCATCAGAATCACCGTCGGTTTCTGCTGCCCTGATTCGCATGGAAGGTGTGGAATACCGACGCAAGAGCGGTGAAATCATGTCCGTCAATCCACTGAACGGCACAGCCGAACGCCTCAATTTCTTGCATCCACGGGGCGCTATTCGTGACACTCTGCGGTTTTTCCGTCGATCTGAAGCCCGTGACATCACGGCGATGCAGAGTTGTCCAGTCCATAGTGCGCGGCGAACATCGTCGCCTCCCAGATCTGTCCTTCGGCAAGCTCACCGTCGCCGAGCAGTGTGTGAGACGTTGATGTCCTTGCCAAGATACTTTGCGCCCTTTGCCATGCCCGCAGCCGTCGAAAGCCCTGACCAAGCGAGCCTGTAGACATGTCGATGCCGGGCGTGAGGTTCATATTCGGATGCCCCTGCGAGCGCGAGCCGATATGACGGAGGGTCAGCAGTTCCTCCACGGGGAAAAATCCGCAGTTCGCCAGTGTCGCATAGAGCCCCGGTGCAACGTGCGCCTTGGAAGAACAGCGGTCGCGGTTCGGATCATGCGGGTTTTTCGGATCGACACGAATTTCCTTCTTGTAGAGATAGGTGAAATAGTCCGCTGACGAAAGTGATCCACCTGGATGCCCGCTTTTCGCCGCATGCGTGCCGCGCAGAATTCCCTCGCGCACCTTCACTGCAAAGAGCCGCAGCTCTTTCTGTTCAGCCGCCGTCATAAAACGCCTCCTCATCACATCAAAAAGACAATAAACCATGATTATTCTATCTCATTTTGTGAACAACTGCAAGCCGCCAATACAGCAATATCATCAAAAATATTAGCAACTGAAAACTCTATTACCACGAACCAACCACAGCTCAAATATGAGAGTATGTTGGAAAGAAATACACAAATGGAGTGAGTATACGAAGTTCAGCTTCTTCGCATAACAACCCCATAATAGAACATTAAACATCCATAATGATCGGGAGAATCATCGGACGGCGGCGCGTCTTGTCAAAGAGATAACGGCTGAGCGCATCGCGTACATTCGACTTGATCGCCGACCACTCGCGCACATTTTCGTCCTCACAGCGATCGAGTATGCTGAACACGAGCGCGTGCCTCATCCATCAGGGCTTCCGACTCGCGTACGTAGACAAAGCCGCGCGAGACGATATCGGTACTCGAGACAACACGATTGCTCTGACGGTTCATTGCCACAACAACGATGAGGATGCCATCCTGTGAGAGCTGGCGACGATCCCGCAGAACAATGTTGCCGACATCGCCGACACCAAGACCATCGACCATGAGCCCATGCCCGACTGCACGCGCCCGACAACCTGCCCTTTCTCCTTCGTAAAACTCGAGTACCTGGTCCATTCTCACTGATGAAGATATTTTCCTTCGGCATTCCGAGCTCGCGGGCAAGACCTGCATGCTGAACGAGATGATGATACTCACCGTGTACTGGCGCATGAAGAACTTCGTACCGCACGAGGTTGTGCATCAGCTTCAGTTCCTCGCGGCTGCCATGCCCTGAAACATGGATCCCTTTGTCGCGCCCATAGATGACATTTGCACCGAGCTTCATCAGATTATCCACCAGTCTTGGAGACCAGCTTCTCGTTCCCCGGGATCGGCGTTGCCGAGATGATGACCGTATCGCCCGGTACAATCGTGATTTTTACGATGATCGGATGCAGCCATGCGTGAAAGTGCGGACATCGGCTCGCCCTGACTGCCCGTCGTCACGATGACGATCTGTTCCGGACGGTAGATTATTGACCTCATCGATGCCGATGATCGTCCCCTCAGGGGCAGTCAGATAGCCGAGCTCAAGCCGAGATGCCGACGACGTTCTCCATGCTGCGCCCAAGAACGGCAACACGCCGCTGTACTTGACCGCCGTATCAATGACCTGCTGAATGCGGTGCACATTCCGAAGAGAAACGTGGCGACAATAATGCGCCCTCGCACATTGTGGAACGCCTTATCAAACGCGGCTCCCACTGTACGTTCACTTGCCGTATGTCCCTCACGCTCGGCGTTTGTACTGTCGGCGAGCAGAAGGAGCACACCCCTTATTGCCAAGATCGGAGAAACGGCGGAAATCCGTCATCTGCCCATCCACCGGTGTATAGTCGAGCTTGAAGTCACCCGTATGAACAATCATCCCCACGGGCGTCTTGATAGAGAGTCCGACCGCATCGGGAATGGAGTGGTTCACGCGGATAAAATCCGACGCTGAAACAACCAATGTTGATGATGTCCCCTGCCATGACGGAGTGCAGATTGGTCGAGTCCACCCCATTCTCCTTCAGGCGTCCCTCCAGTATGCCGAGCGTCAGACGTGTACCATATACGGGGCATGGGATCTGCTTCATCACATACGGGAGAGCACCAATATGATCCTCATGCCCATGCGTCAGTACGATCGCCTTAACCATGTCACGATTCTCGATAAGGTAGGTAATATCGGGAATGACGAGATCAATCAGCATATCTTCCTCCGGGAACATCAGCCCTGAATCCACCACGAGGATCTCATCATCCACGCGGATAGCCGTCATATTCTTTCCGATCTCACCCAGTCCGCCCAACGGGATAACCTGTACCTTTTGTCCGCCTTTTCCATGGTTTGCCATTACGATTGAACGACAAAAACACACCTCCATAAATCCTTCGGGAAAATCCCCTTCCTATATTTTTCTCAGTCTTTCGATCCTTGAAATCAGAATTCATCCGCACGAAAACACAGCGACCACACGTCCTATACGCCTGT